>Ga0164297_10000294_pt1 | contig 64045 bp, 53 predicted proteins | sample GEODES058metaG_FD_113539 | JGI IMG/M metagenome (GOLD analysis project Ga0164297, IMG submission 113539) | Dystrophic lake water microbial communities from Trout Bog Lake, Wisconsin, USA - GEODES058 metaG | ecosystem: Environmental > Aquatic > Freshwater > Lake | place: USA: Trout Bog Lake... | reverse complement strand
TGGAGGCGTCGGAAGAGGTATTCGATGATGAATCCGACGATCTGCGCGCAGGTGTCGGCGAAGGCCGAGCATGCTTCGGCCGTGGCCGCTGGCAGGGTAATGGGGGGTGTCGTCGGGGAGGGCATAAAGAGTTAGTTAATTTATGTGGCGGATCGGTGCAAGGGAATTCTTTCTCCTTGAGAGAGTTTTTTGGGGGCGAGATGCGGGGGGCGAGGGGGGCGCGACGGTCGCCCTTGCCTTCAGAGCGCCCCTCTGTTCAACGATGCCCCATGGAACCAGCCGAGTATGCGTTGATGGACGAGGCAGAGGCGCGGATGTGGTGGTATCGCGCCCTGCATCTGCGCCTGGCCGAAGCGCTCGCCCAGGTCACCGGACCGGTGCTGGATGCCGGCTGCGGCACGGGGGGGTTGCTGGCGGTGCTGCGGCGGCGCCATCCCGGCCGGGCGCATATGGGGCTCGAATATGATCATGACGCGGCGCTGCGGGCGGCGGCGAAGTCGGGCGCGCGGATCGTGCAGGGCAGCGTGAACGAGATGCCGTTCGCGGATGGCGCATTCGCGGCCATCGTCTCGGCCGACGTGCTGTGCCATGCCGCGGTCGATCCGGCAGCGGCGCTGGCGGGCATGCGGCGGGCGCTGCGGCCGGGGGGGCGGCTGGTGTTGAACCTGCCGGCGTTCCAGTGGCTGTTCTCGGCGCATGACCGGCGGGTGCACAATGTCCGCCGGTTTACCGCCGGCGGGGCGCGGGCGATGCTGCGTGGCGCTGGTTTCGCCTGCGTTCAGGTGCGATATTGGAACGGACTGCTGCTGCCGCTGATGATCCTGCAGCGCAAGATTGTGGCACGGCGTGGCGAATCCGCGTCCGATGTCGCCGTGTTTTCGCCATGGCTCGATGCGACATTGCATGGCATCACCTCGCTGGAACGCCGGCTGCCATTTCCCCTCCCCGCCGGAGGATCGGTCCTGGCCGTCGCCACCCGTGAGGACACGCCATGACCGAGGACGACATGTCGAGCCCGAGCTTTTCTGCACTGCCCGCTGCCCCCGCGTTCGGCCTGTCCATCGTGGTGCCGGTCTACCGCGGCGCCGACACGGTGGGACGGCTGGTCGACGCGCTGGCGGCGTTGAGGCCGGAGGGTGGCATCGAGGTCATCCTGGTGAACGACGGCAGCCCGGACCATTCCGCCGAGGTGTGCCAGGCGATCGTCGCCCGCGCGCCGATGGCGGTGACCTATATCGAGCACACCCGCAACTTCGGCGAGCACAACGCGGTGATGACCGGGCTGCGCCATGTCCGCGGCCGCTACGTGATCACCATGGACGACGATCTGCAGAATCCGCCGGAGGAGGTGGTGCGCCTGTACGATCACGCCCGCCTCGGCGGCTGGGATGTGGTCTACACGCGCTATGCCGAGAAAAAACATGCGGCCTGGCGCAACATCGGCAGCCGCTTCGCCAACAAGGTCGCCGACTGGCTGCTGGACAAGCCGCGCGGGCTGTATCTTTCGTCGTTCCGCTGCATGTCGGCGCAGGTGGTGCGCAACGTCACGCGCTATCGCGGGCCCTATCCCTATATCGACGGGCTGATCATGCAGGTGACGCAGCGGATCGACAGCATCGAGGTGGGGCATCTGCCGCGGGCGCAGGGGCAGTCGAACTATAATCTGCGGCGTCTCGTGCGGCTCTGGCTCAATCTCGCCACCTCCTTCTCGCTGGCGCCGCTGCGGCTGGCGATGCTGGCCGGCGCGCTGATGGCCGCCCTCGGCATGATCGGCGCGGTGGCCACCATCCTCGAGGCGCTGGTGCGGCGGGACACGCCATCCGGCTGGGCCTCGACGATGACGGTGATCCTGCTCGTCTCCGGCGTGCAGTCGATGGTGCTCGGCGTCATGGGCGAATATGTCGGCCGCACCTTCCTCTCCGCCAACGGCAAGCCGCAGGGCACGGTCCGCGGCATCGCGCGCACCCAGGCCGATACGGCCGAACGATCGGACGCCGCATGATCGTCCACTGGTCCGCCCTCGGCCTCGCCATCCTCACCTCCATGGTCGGACAGACCCTGCTGAAGGCCGGTGCCGGCGCCGAGGATTTCATCCGCCAGCTGTTGGACTGGCGCACCCTGATCGGCCTGTGCCTCTACGGCGGCGCCTCGATCCTCTATATCGTGGCCCTGCGCAAACTGCCGATGTCCGTCGCCCTGCCCTGCACCGCGGTCTCGTACATCGTCATCGCCCTGATCGGTCATTTCGCCTTCGGAGAGGTTCTCGGCCTGCGCCAGATCGGCGCCATCGGCCTGATCTCCGCCGGCGTTCTCCTCCTCGCACTGGCCTGAGGGCCGCCCGGAGCCGCCCCATGCGCAACCTCCTCACTGACATCCCCGGCATCGCCGTCGGTCATGCGACCGACCTGCGGCTCGGCTCCGGCGTCACGGCGATCCTCTTCGACGCGCCCGCCACGGCCGCCGCCTGCATTCTCGGCGGCGCACCAGGGAGCCGCGACACCGCTTTGCTCGAGCCTGAAATGACGCGCCAGACCGTCGACGGCTTCGTCCTCTCCGGCGGCTCCGCCTTCGGGCTCGACGCCGCCGGGGGCGTGCAGGCGATGCTGCGCGCCGCCGGGCGCGGCTTCGCCATCGGCGACGCCGTCATCCCCATCGTCCCCCAGGCCATTCTGTTCGACCTGATGAACGGCGGCGACAAGAACTGGGGCGTTTTTTCACCCTATCGCGACCTCGGCTACCAGGCGGCGATGGCGGCACGGCCGGGGGCCTTCGCGCTGGGCTCTGTCGGCGCCGGCACCGGGGCGACGACCGCCACCGCCAAGGGCGGCCTCGGCTCGGCCAGCGCCATGACGTCGACCGGCCATATCGTCGCCGCCATCGCCGCGGTGAATGCCGTCGGCGCTCCGACCATCGGCGCCGGTCCGCATTTCTGGGCGGCGCCCTTCGAGGTCGGGGCCGAATTCGGCGGTCTCGGTTGGCCCTCCACGATGACACCCGCGGATGTCGCGCCGCGCCTCAAGGGCATGCCGAGCCCGAACGAGACCGCCACCACCATCGCCCTCATCGCCACCGACGCGGTGCTGACCAAGTCGCAGGTCAAGCGGCTCGCCATCATGGCCAATGACGGGCTCGCCCGCGCCATCCTGCCGGCCCACGCGCCCAACGACGGGGACACCGTCTTCGCCGCCGCGACGGGCGCCAAACCGCTGGCCGATGAGCGCGATCTCGTCCTGCTCGGCCACGCCGCCACAGCGGTGATGGCCCGCGCCATCGCCCGCGGCGTCTACGAGGCGACCGCCCTGCCCTATCCCGGCGCCAAGCGCGCGTGGAAAGACCGCTTCGGCTGAGCCGGGGCGCTTGCCAAAGCCGCGCCGTGCTCCGAACATCCCTGCACGTCAGACCCAGGGGAGATTTCGATGAAACGGACTGCGTGGCTGGGCGGCATTGCCGCCGCCCTGATCGCCTTCGCCGCACCGGCCAAGGCCGACACGGTGCGCGTCACCGTCTCGTTCTATAGCGCCGCCACTGGCCCCTATTTCGAGAAGATGGCGGCCGAGTTCAGCAAGGCGAACCCGGGCCACGAGATCAAGATCGAGGTGGTGAACTGGAACGCGCTGCTGCAGAAGCTGCAGACCGACATCTCCGGCAACGCCAACTCCGACATCTCCATCATCGGCACCCGCTGGCTGCTCGATTTCGTCCGCGACGACCTCATCGAGCCGCTCGACGGCTACATGAACCCGGCTTTCCGCGAGCGCTTCATCGGCACCTTCCTCAAGCCCGCCGAGATCAAGGGCAAGGTCTACGGCCTGCCGATCGCCGCCTCCGCCCGCGGCCTCTACTACAACAAGGCCATGCTGACCGCCGCCGGCTTCCCCAACGGGCCGAAGACCTGGGACGAACTGGTCGCCGCGGCCGAGAAGATCAAGGCTGCCGGCGGCAACGGCTTTGGCGTGCAGGGCAAGGGCACCGAGACCGACGTCTACTGGTACTACTCGCTGTGGAGCCACGGCGGCGACGTTGTGTCCCCCGATGGCAAGGCGGCTTTCAATTCGCCGGCCGGGGTGAAGACGCTGAGCCTGTATAAATCCATCGTCGATCGCGGCCTGAGCCAGCCCGGCGTGACCGACTATGACCGCACCGACCTGCAGAACCTGTTCAAGCAGGGCCGCATCGGCATGGTCATCACCGCGCCCTTCCTGATCAACCAGATCGCCAAGGAGGTGCCGACGCTGGAATACGGCATCGCCCCGGTCCCCGCCGGCACCAATTCGTCGACCTATGCCGTCACCGACAGCGTGGTGCTGTTCAAGAACTCCAAGGTGAAGGCGACGGCCTGGAAGTTCCTTGACTACATCTTCACCGGCCCGCCGCGCATCGAGTTCACCAAGGCCGAGGGCTTCCTGCCCACCACCAAGGCCGAGGCGGCCGATCCCTACTTCACCGGCAACGAGCGGTTGCAGACCTTCGTCAACCTGCTGCCGAACGCGCATTTCGCGCCGACGATCACCGGCTGGGAGGACACCGCCAAGGCCGTCACCAACGCCGCCCAGTCCGTCTATCTCGGCCAGGCGACGCCGGAAGCCGCGTTGAAAAAGGCCGAGGAGGAGGCGAACAAGGCGCTGAACAAGTAGCTTGACCGCGCCGATCGCCCTACGGGGCGCGTCCGTCCGCACGGCCGCGCTCCCCTTCCCCGTGCTCGTCATGATCGCCCCCAGCCTGCTGCTGGCGGCTTTCGTGATGTGCTACCCGTTCTACGAAATCGTGAAACTCTCCATGCACGAGGTCTCGCGCTTCGGCATGCTGCGCGCCTTCACCGGCACCGCGAACTTCGCCAGCGTCCTCGCCGACGCGACCTTCCAGGCGAGCCTGTGGCGGACCCTGATCTGGACCTTCTTCGTCGTCGGCGGCACGCTGGTCATCTCCATCCCCGCTGCCGTCGTGCTCAACCTCGATTTCGCCGGCCGTGGCATCGCGCGCGCCATCGTCATGCTGCCGTGGTCGGTCTCGCTCTCGATGGCCTCGATCGTCTGGCTGTGGTCGTTCAATGCCGACTACGGCATGGTCAACGCGATCCTGCAGTCGCTCGGCTTGATCTCCCGCGGCGTGCCGTGGATGGCGCGGCCCGAGACCGCGTTTCCGATCGAGATCGCCGTCGGGGTCATCGTCTCCATCCCCTTCACCACGACCATCCTGCTCGGCGGCCTGTCGTCCATCCCCGGCGACATCTACGAAGCCGCCCGCATCGACGGCGCCGGCGCGTTTCAGCAGTTCCGCGCGCTGACGCTGCCGCTGCTGCGCAGCTTCATCAACATCGCGGTGATCCTGAACGTGATCCACGTGTTCAACTCGTTCCCGATCATCTGGATCATGACCCAGGGCGGACCGAACGAAGGCACCCACATCCTGATCACCTATCTCTACGACCTCGCCTTCCGCCTCGGCCGGCCCGGGCCGGCGGCCGCCATCTCGCTGATCATGCTGGCCATCGTGTTCGTCTTCACCTTCGTCTACCTGCGTATGCAGGCGCGGGAGCGGACATGAGGACGCTTCGTTTCTCGGCAGCCTGCTGGCTGGCCCTCGCCCCTTTGCTGGCCATCAGCCTGTTCCCCTTCGTGGTCATGCTGGTCACCGCCCTCAAACCCCTCTCCGAAGTGTTCATCTATCCGCCGCGCTGGCTGCCGCAGCACCCGTCGTTCGAGTCCTTCGCCGATATGTGGTCGGCGACCAAGTTCGCCCTCGCATTGCGCAACTCGCTCGAAATCGCCTTCGAATCCACGTTCTGCACCCTGGTCGTCGCCGTCCCCGCCGCCTACGCCATGGCGCGCATCGACTTCCGGCTCCGCGAGACCTACCGCCAGTTCCTGCTGGTCACGCAGATGCTCTCGCCCATCCTGCTGGTGCTCGGCCTGTTCCGCCTGATGGCCTCGATCCCCTGGGGCGACGGAACCCTGGTCAACACCCGCCTCGGCATCATCGTCCCCTACGCCGGCTTCCAGATGGCCTTCGCCGTCTGGATGCTCTCGTCCTATTTCGCCGCCATTCCCAAGGAGATCGAGGAAGCCGCCTGGATGGATGGCTGCTCCCGCGGCCGCGCCATCCGCTCCGTCTTCCTCCCGCTGGCCCTGCCCGCCATCGCGGTGACCGGCATCGTCGCCTTCGTCGCCGCCTGGAACGAATTCGCCGTCGCCCTCACCCTGCTCCGCGACCCCGAGCGCCAGACCGTCACCCTGCAGGTCGTCAACCTCGTCGCCGGCCGATACACCGTCGAATGGAACCAGGTGATGGCGGCAACCCTCATCGCCACCGTCCCCGTCGCCATCGTCTTCACCTGGCTGCAACGCTACATGGTCCGCGGCCTCACGTTCGGAGCCATCCAGTGACGCCGGGCGATGACGGGTGCGGCGGGTAGGAAGCAAGGCCAGGGCTCTGCCCTGACCCGCCAGGAGGCGGCGCCTCCTGGACCTGGCATCACTTAAGAGGGTTGAGATGAGAGAGGGGGCCTACTGAGCTGTTGCAACAGCACGGTAGGCCCCCCTCTCTCATCTCAACCAATTCTTATCTGGCGCCGGGTGCAGGGGATCGAGTGGACCGTGGCCGAAGGCCGCGTAAGCCGCAAGATGCCCCCTGCTGGGGTCGAGGGGCAAAGCCCCCGCCTTCCTTCCCATCCACCACCCGCCATCGCCCGGCGTCACTGGGTGGCTACGGTGAGCGGACATTCGTGCGTTTGGGGCCGCCGAAGTGACCGGGGACGAATTTCACGCTGTCGCCGTGGCCCTCGAAGTGGCCTTTGACCCAGCGGTAGGTCCAGGGGCGGCGCTGGATGTAGCGGCCGCGGGCCCAGACGAATTTATCGCCGGTCCATTTCCATCGGCCCGGCGCCCATTCGTAGCTGCGGCCGGGCGTGGGGGGGATGATTTCGTGGCGGGGCGGCGGCCGCACGGCGGGTTCGGGCATGACGAAGTCCTGGGCGCGCGCCAAGGGTGCCGGCAGCGACAACAGCACCGCCGCCAGCATGGCCCGTCGCGCCATCCTCTCGTTAGCCCCAGCCATTCGCCGCTCCCGTATCGAGGGTCAATCTAGGCGGCTGCAGGGGTGGCTGCAATGCGTTGCGAATCGCGTGTCAATCCGCAGGCTTTGGCCGCGAACAGCCATGGCAGCAGCAGCAGCCCGAGCCAACGGTGTCCGGCGTCGCCGGTCAGGGCGATGAGGTTGTGGGTGTCACCGGCGAGGAAGCGCGGCCAGAGGAAATCGGGGAGCGGGTTCATCTCCCACACCGGCGCGCCCATCGAGGTCACGGCGGTGACGGCCGAGATGCCGAGGCTCAAGGCCGCCAGGGCCAGCATCAGGCCGCGCAGCGCGAGGCCGGCGCGATCCCACAGGGTGGCGAAGCCGAGGGCGAGGAAGGGCAGCGCCGGCACCAGATGGCGCGGTCCGGTGGACGCCCCGCCGTCCCAGTAGGCGTAGCCCGCGTTGATGGCGAGAAACAGCAGTGGAATGGCGATCGCGCAGGCCGTCGCCTCGCCGGGCAGCCGCCGCGCGGCAAGCCAGGCGAGCGGCGCCAAGGCGAGCAGTGGGCTCAGCATCAGGAGCCCGCGCTTGGTGCCAAACACCAGTTCGGCCGCGACCGCAGGATCGGGAAGCGCTACCCCGAAGAAGCCACGCTGCATGCCCTCGAAGCCGACGACATTGCTGTAGCCGAGGTGAAGGATATTGCCGAAGATCAGGTGGTTGTAGGCCAGCAACGGCAGCACAGCGGCGATCCCGCCGGCCAGGGCCCCGGGGACCAGCCGGCGCCACCGCGCGGCGGGCAGCGCGCGCAGGCGCCACAGCCCGGCGAGGCCGATCCCACCCGCCGCCGGCGCGACGGTGAATTCGATCACGACCGCCCAGCCCAGCAGGACCCCGGCCAGAATGCCATTGCGGACGTCCCGTCCCGGCCGGGCCGCGGGATCGGTCGCGGCGACGATCGTGGCAAACCCCAGGACCAGGCAGGCGCCGGCAGCGGCATGGCCGAAGAATACCGTCGCCCAGCCAAAGGCAGGGGTGCAAAGGGCGAAGCCGGCGGCAGCGAACAGCGCACCACCGCGGGCGGCACCGAGCCGCCGCGCGAGCGCATAGAGCGCCGCACCGGCGGCGGCGGCGAGCGGTGCCGTTGTCATCGTCACCGCGAAGGTGGTCGCCAGAATGTAGTAGAGCGACAGCGTCCCCTCGCTCACCGGCGCGGTCGAGGCGCCGATCATATGCGCCAATGCCTCGGCCAGGGCGACGAAAGGCAGCGCCAGGAAGGACAGGCCGGGTGCCTTGTCCATGTAGAACTGCCCGGCGAACTCCGCTTTGTCGACGGTGAAGGCGGCGACGGCGTCGATGTTGGCTGTCCCGTGCTGCAAAAGCGACAGCACGTAGCCCATCCGGCTCACGCTATTGGGATTGAGCACCATGAAGCCTGGCCCGATGAAGGCGTAGGTCACCCACAGCGCCGCGAACAGCGATAGGACGATCCGCCGGTCAGTCAGGTCGGTGGGCATAGGGTCTCCGTGCGAAGCGCCGGAGAGCACCACGGCTCGTGTTAAGACTGCTTCAAGAGCGCAGGGTCACCCCTTGTCGTCGGTATTCACCCCGAGCTGCTTGAGCTTGCGGTGCAGGGCGCTGCGTTCCATGCCGACGAAGGCGGCGGTGCGGCTGATGTTGCCGGCGAAGCGCATCAGCTGGGCCTGGAGGTATTGGGTCTCGAAGACGTCGCGCGCCTCGCGCAGGGGGAGGGTCATGATGTCGGCGCCCGGGTCGGCGAGCAGGGTGGGCGCGGCCGAACCGAATTCGGGGGGCAGCATATCGATGCGGATCGGGTCTCCTGGACCACCCGGCGCCATGATCATCAGCCAGTCCATGAGGTTGCGGAGTTGGCGGACGTTACCGGGCCAGTCATGGGCTTGCAGGGCGGCGAGCGTGTCGGTCGACAGTTCCCGCGGGGGGGCGGCGGCGGCTTCGGCGGAACGGGCGATGAAATGCCGCGCCAGAGCGGGGACGTCCTCGCGCCGTTCGCGCAGCGGCGGCACCCGCAACGGCACGACCGAGAGCCGGTAGAACAGGTCCTCGCGCAGCCGTCCGGCGGCGATCTCGGACTGGAGGTCGCGGTTGGAGGTGGCGATGACGCGGATATCGACCTTCACCCGGCTGCCGCCGCCGACGCGCTCGAAGGATTGTTCCTGCAGGGCGCGCACGATCTTGCCCTGGGTTTCCAGCGGCATGTCGGCCACTTCGTCGAGCAGCAGGGTGCCGCTATGGGCACGCTCGAGCACGCCTGCGCGGCGCGGCTGACTGCCCGGATCGTTTCCCGCCTCGACGCCGAACAATTCCTCCTCGAAACGGGAGGGATTGAGGATGGCGCAGTTCAGCGCGACGAACGGCGCGTCGGCGCGACGCGAGCGGGCGTGGATCATGCGGGCGACGACTTCCTTGCCCGCCCCTGCCGGCCCGGTGATCATCACCCGCGACCCCGTCGGCGCCACTCGGTCAATGGCCGTGCGCAGGCCGGCGATCAGGCTGCTGTCGCCGGTCAGTTCGGTTTCCGGTCCAGCGCGCAGGCGCAGCTCGGCGTTCTCACGGGCCAGCTGGGCGGCCTGCAGAGCGCGGCGGATGACCAGCAACAGGCGATCGGATTGGAAGGGCTTTTCCAGGAAGTCGTAAGCGCCCTCCTGGATGGCGCTGACGGCGAGCTCGATGGTGCCGTGGCCGGAAATCATCACGACGGGAACCTGCGGCTCCTCGCCGTGAAGCTGCTGGAGGATGCCGAGGCCGTCGAGCGCGCTGCCTTGCAGCCAGACATCGAGGATCACCAGGGCCGGACGACGCTGGCGGAAGATGGCGAGCGCCTCATCGGAGTTGCCGGCCTGCCGGGTTTCGTAGCCCTCGTCTTCGAGGATACCGGCGACCAGCAGGCGGATATCGGGTTCGTCATCGACGATGAGGATGTCGAGTGCCATGTCAGGCGGCCAAGCGCGGCAGAGCGAGGGTGACGACCGCCCCGATTCCCGGCCACTCCTCGGTCGCCTCGCGCTCGGCGAGCACGATCCGTCCGCCATGGTCTTCGAGGATCTTCTTCACGATGGCCAAACCAAGTCCGGTTCCCTTCGGCTTATGCGTCACGTACGGCTCGGTGAGCCGGTCGCGATCCTGCGCCGGCAGACCGATTCCGTCATCAGCGACGATGATGAAGGTCTCATCGTCGCCCTCGGCGACCGCCAGGACAATGCGCGCGGGGCCGGGCGGGCGCATGGCGATGGCGTCGGCGGCGTTTTGCAGCAGGTTGGTCAGCGCCTGGCCGAGCAGGCGGCGGTCGCAATTGGCCTGCGGGCCGCGGTCGGGAATGTCGGTGACATAGGTGATGTCGGGATGGGCGCTGCGCTGCAGGACGAGGGATTCGCGGGCGATCCGGCCGATATCCTCGCTCCGCAGAACGGGCTGCGGCATGCGGGCGAAGGAGGAGAACTCGTCGACCATGCGGCCGATATCGCCGACATGGCGGACGATGGTGTCGGCGAGGGCGCCGAAGGTTTCGGGGTCGGAGGTGATTTCCTTGCCGAACCGCCGTTTGAGGCGTTCGGCGGAAAGCTGGATCGGGGTCAGCGGATTCTTGATCTCATGGGCGATGCGGCGGGCGACGTCGGACCAGGCGGCCTTGCGCTGGGCAGATTGCAGTTCGGTGATGTCGTCAAAGGTGGCGACGAAACCGAAGCTGCGTCCGCTCACGGTGTCGGCGCCGATGCGCACCAGCAGTGTCCGCCGTGCCGAAGGCGGGCCGATCTGAACTTCCGCCGTGCGCGGCCGGCCGCCCTGCCCGACCTCGGCCCGCGCTTCGGCGAGGAGTGTGGCGAATTCGGGGGCGACCACACCGAGGTCGCGGCCAATCTCGGCCAGCAGGTCGCAGCCGAGCAGTTCGCTGGCGGCGCGGTTCGGCAGTTCGATGGCGCCGTTGGGATCGAGGCCGATGACGCCGGCGGAGACACCGGAGAGCACCGCCTCGGTGAAACGCCGCCGCTCGTCGATCTGGCTGTAGGCGTCCATCAGTTCGTTGCGTTGGGCGGCGAGCTGGCCAGTCATGCGGTTGAAGGCGCGGGCGAGACCGGCGAGTTCATCGCCGCTGGCGCTTTCCGGCACCTGAACGGCCAGATCCCCCGAGCGCACCCGCTCGGCCGCGGCGATCAGCCCGCCGACCGGCCGGGCGATCTGGTTCGCCATGACGAGGCCGATCAGAATGGCCGCGGCCAGCACCAGCAGGGCGACGAGGGCGAAGATCACCGCGAAGGTGACTTGCAGGCCGGAGCGGTTCTCGCTCAGGCGCTTGTATTCGCTGACAGCCTCTTCGGTGCGGTGCATGTAGTCGAGTATATGGGCATCGACGGGGCGGCTGATTTGCAGCATGAGCGCCGGGGTGGAATCGAGCAGGACGATGGCGCGCACGCGGTCGGCCTCCTCGCCGGCGAGCAGCGCGACCTCGCCGGATTGCGCCAGTTGGAGTGCCCAGGCCGGCGGCGTGGCCATCGCCATGCCGGAGACCGCGCCGGAGGAGGCAAGGATCTGCCCCGTCGTCGGCTCGAAGATCACAGCGTCGGTGAGGCCGCGCAGGGTCGTCTGGTCGGCGAGGATGGTGGCGAAGGTGTCGGGGCTGGTGACCAGATAGCGGCCGGCACGGGCGAGATCGGCGGCCATGCTGAGCGCGTCGATGCGGATGTTGTTGCGATGCTCCTCGAGATAACCGCGCGAGACGTTGAGGCTCTCCTCGAGGGCGGAGCGCACTGGCTCGGCGAACCACGCCTGAACACCGAGGTTGAAGAAGATGGTCGAGAACACCGCGACGACGATGGTGGGCGTCAGCGCGACGCCGCTGAACAGCAGGACGAGACGGACATGCAGCCGCGCCCCCGCCGAGCCGCGGCGGCGTTCCACGAGCATGCGGGTCAGGCGGCCGGCGAGCACGGAGCCGAGCAGCAGGAGCGAGGCGAGGTTGGCCAGCACCAGGACGATAACCTGGTTCGGCTCGGGAATGTGCCCGGTGAGCAGCACGAAGGTGGAGACGCCGATGGCCAGGGCAAAGGCGGCGAGGACCAGCGTCGCGGCCTTGCCGAGGGCGATTTCGACGATCCGGCTGAGCCAACTCGCCCTGCGCGGCGGCGTGGAGCTGGCGGCCGGCGGAGACATGCGCGCGGGGGTCAAAATCTCAGGAGAGGCCACGGATGACGGGAATTTCGAGGTCGCGGATCTTCTTGCGCAGCGTGTTGCGGTTGAGGCCGAGCATTGCCGCTGCCTTGATCTGGTTGCCCCGGGTCGCCGACAGGGTCATCTGGATCAGCGGCCGTTCGACCTCGGCGAGCACGCGGTCGTAGATGCCTGAGGCGGTCATTCCGTCGCTGTGGGTGGCGAGGAACTGGCGGATGTGGCGCTCGATGGCGCGCGCCAGCGGCTCCGGCCCGGTCTCGCCCGGAACCGGCTCGGCGGCCGGCTCCACCACCGTCAGCTCCGCCCGCACCGCCTCGGCGCCGATGACCTCGTCGGGGCAGAGCGCGGCGAGGCGGCGCATGAGGTTCTCCACCTCGCGCACGTTGCCCGGCCAGCGATAAGCCGAGAGCGCGTCAACCGCGTCCTGCGCCAGGGTCTTGGAGGGCAGGCCGTCGGCGATGGCGCGCTCGAGGAAGTGCCGGGCGAGATCGCCGATGTCCTCGCTTCGCTCGCGCAACGGCGGCAGCCTGATCGGCACCACGTTCAGCCGGTAGAAGAGGTCCTCGCGGAACTGCCCCTGACGAATGGCCGCGCGCAGGTCGCGATGTGTGGCGGCGATGATGCGCACATTAGCGCGGATCGGGGTTCGCCCGCCGACGGTGGTGAATTCGCCTTCCTGCAGCACGCGCAGCAGGCGGGTCTGCGCTTCCGGGGGCATGTCGCCGATTTCGTCGAGGAACAGCGTGCCGCCGGCGGCCTGTTCGAAACGCCCAGGGCTCCGCGTGGTCGCGCCGGTGAAGGCGCCGCGCTCATGGCCGAACAGCTCGCTCTCGATCAGTTCGCGCGGGATCGCCGCCATGTTGATGGCCACGAAAGGACCGGTGCGCCGCCGGCCGTAGTCGTGCAGCGCGCGGGCGACGAGCTCCTTGCCAGTGCCGCTCTCGCCATTGATCATCACGGTGAGGTCGGCCGTCGTGAGCCGGGCGATGGTGCGGTAGATTTCCTGCATCGCCTGGCTGCGACCTATCAGGGGCAGGCGCTCATCAGCATCGCGCGGTGTCGACTCTCCCGACGGCGCATCGGGGATCGGGGTCGCCAGCGCGCGGCCGACCACCGCCAGCAGCTCCTTGAGGTCGAAGGGCTTGGGCAGATACTCGAACGCCCCCCGCTGCGCCGCCTTCACCGCGGTCATCAGCGTCGACTGCGCACTCATGACGATGACCCGCAGCTCCGGCCGCACGCGGCGGATGCGCGGCAGCAGGTCAAGCCCGTTTTCGTCGGGCATCACCACATCGGTGATTACCAGGTCGCCCTCGCCATCCTCCACCCAGCGCCACAAGGTCGCGGCGTTCGAGGTTGAGCGCACCTGATAGCCCGATCGTCCCAGGGCCTGTGTCAGCACGGTGCGGATCGAGCGGTCGTCATCGGCGATCAGGACAGTCGGCGGGGTCATGGTGTTCTCTCAGCCGGCGTCATCGGTGAAGACCGGCAAGTGCAGGCGGAATTCGGTGCGGCCGGGCCGGCTGTCGACTTCGATCAGCCCGCCGTGGTCGGCGACGATCTTGGCCACCAGGGCGAGGCCCAGGCCGGAGCCGGCGGGCCGCGAGGTGACGAAGGGATCGAACAGGTTGGCGCGGATGTCCTCGGGAATGCCCGGACCGTTGTCGCGGACGCTGACCACCAGCGGCAGCTCCATGCGCCGGTCGGAGCCCGGGACCGCGAGACGCACGCCATGCTGGAAGGCGGTGGTCAGGTTGATTTCGGGATTGGCGACCTCACCGTCGGTGACCGCCTCGGCGGCGTTCTTCACCAGGTTCAGCATCACCTGCACAAGCTGGTCGCGATTGCCGAACACCGCCGGCAGTGAGGGGTCGTAGACCTCGCTGAAGCGGATCGCCGCCGCGAAGCCGGATTGGGCGAGGCGGCGGACATGCTCGAGCACGCGATGGATGTTCACCGCGCCGCGCTCGAACGGCTTCTCGCCGAACACCTCCATGCGCTCGACGAGGTCCTTGATGCGGTCGGCCTCGTCGCGGATCAGCACCGTCAGCTCGCGGTCCGGCTCCGCCACCGAGGCCTCCAGCAGCTGTGCCGCGCCGCGGATGCCCGACAGCGGATTCTTGACCTCATGCGCCAGGATCGCCGCCATGCCCGTCACGCTGCGCGCCGCCGACCGGAACGACAACTGCCGGTCGAGCGCCCGGGCGGCCGATGCGTCGAGGAACGTCAACAGCACCGCGCCCGGCTCTTCCGGCAGCGGCGTGCCCTGCACCGTGATCCCCTGCTTGCGCAGCCGCGGACCATCGAGCGTCATGTCGTGATCGGCGACCGTGACCTCATGGCGGCGCACCTGGTCGATCAGCAGGAACAGCGGGCTGTCCTGCGGCACCAGTTCGGACAGCGCGAGACCGCGCGCCTGGCTGGCGGAAATACCAAGGAACTGTTCCGCGGCATGGTTGAGCGAGCGGAACCGATTGGCTACGTCGAGCAGCGCCACCGGTACCGGCAGGGCGGAAAGCAAGGCCGCCGGATCCGGCGGACGGACCTGATCCGAGCGGCCGACCAGATTGAGCGCGAGACGGGTGACGGCGTTCTTCATGCCGCTTCGGCCAGCACGGCATCGCGGCTCTGGCGGCGCTCGACGCCGCGCTCGATCAGCGGCGCATAGAAGCGTTCGATCGCCTCCAGCACCGGCGCCACCTCCGGCAACCCCATGATGGCGGCGCGGAAATCCGCCGATCCCGGCAGGCCGCGCGAATACCAGGCGAGATGCTTGCGCGCGAGCCGGAGCCCGGCATAGGCGCCGAAATGGGTCAGCATGCCGTCATAATGGCTGAGCATGATGGCCTTCTGTGCCGCCAGGTCGGGCTCCGCAATCCGCTCGCCCGTCCGCAGGAAATGCGCCACCGCCGCTGGAAACCACGGCCGCCCATAGCAGCCGCGCCCGATCATCACCCCATCCGCGCCCGACCGCCTGAGCGCCTCGGCCGCATCGTCCTCGGTGACAATGTCGCCATTGGCGATCACCGGCAGCGCCGTGGCCGCCTTCACCTCGGCGATGAAATCCCAGTTCGCGATACCCTTGTAGAACTGCTGCCGCGTCCGCCCATGCACCGTGATCATGCGGATGCCCGCATCTTCGGCGATGCGCGCCAGTTTCGGCGCATTCAGGCTGTCATGGTCCCAGCCCATACGCATCTTCAGTGTCACCGGCACGTCGACCGCCTTCACTGTCGCCTCGAGCAGCCGCCCGGCGAGCACCTCGTCACGCATCAGCGCGCTGCCGGCCATCTGCCCGACCGCCACCTTCTTCACCGGGCAGCCGAAGTTGATGTCAACGATATCCGCCCCGCGGTCGACCGAAATCTTCGCCGCCTGCGCCATCGCTTCCGGATCGCAGCCGGCAAGCTGGATCGAGGTTGGCTTGCCATCGAGTTCCGACATGCGAAGCGTCGCCTGGTTCTCGCGGATCATCGCCCAGGAGGCGATCATTTCGGATACCACCAGGCTCGCCCCCAGCGAGCGCGCCAGCCGCCGGAACGGCAGGTCGGTCACCCCCGACATCGGCGCGAGGATGACCGGTGTGTCGATGACGACGCCACGGCCAAGGTCGATCGGTCGCAGGGCGGGATGCCCAATCTGTGTATAACTGCCCATCATTTGGGCAAACTAATGTGCGGATCGCGGTCATGCAACGCGGGATCGTGAACCCAGCCTGTTGACGCGCGGAAAGCCTGCGGCGAGTTTCCGCTGCATGGCCCCCTCCCCCGTCATCGCCGCCGTTCTCGTCGCCGCCGGTTCAGGCAGCCGCCTCGGCGCGCCCACGCCCAAGCAGTTCCTCCCGCTGGCCGGCCAGCCCATCCTGCGCCACGCCGCCGCCGCTTTGCTGCGCGATGTCACCCTGCTGCAACCCGTCGGCGACGCCGAGTCCATCGCCATCGCCCTTGACGGCCTGCCACACCTCCGCCCCGTCGCCGGCGGCGCCACTCGCCAGGACAGCGTGCGTGCCGGCCTCGAAGCCCTTGCGCCCCACGCGCCGACCATCGTCCTCGTCCACGACGGCGCCCGTCCGGTCATCCCGCCCGGAACCGTCGCCAACCTCCTCGCGGCCCTCGCCACTCACCCCGGCGCCATTCCCGCGCTGCCCGTCGTCGATACCATCAAGCACGCGCCGGGCGGGCTGATCGCCGCCACCGTGCCACGCGACCACCTCTACCGCGCTCAGACACCGCAGGCGTTTGCCTACCCCCTTCTGCTTGCCCTCCACCGCGCCGGCGCCTCCGGGGCCACCGACGACGCCTCGCTCCTCGAAGCCGCCGGCCACACGGTCGCCGTCGTCCCCGGCCACGAGGACAACATCAAACTCACCTATCCCGAGGATCTCGTGCGCCTAGACCGCATCCTGACGCCGTCCCTGCAGCCCCGCACCGGCACCGGCTTCGACGTGCACGTATTGGAAGCCGGCCGCAAACTTATCCTCTGCGGCATCGAGGTCCCTCACGAAAAAGGCCTCGCCGGCCACTCCGATGCCGACGTCGGCATCCACGCCCTCTGCGACGCGATCTACGGCGCGCTGGCCGAAGGCGACATCGGCCGCCACTTCCCGCCCTCCGAAGCTACCTGGAAAGACGCCGACTCCGCCCGATTCCTCCGCCACGCCGCCGAGCGCATCGCCGCCCGCGGCGGGATCCTCTCCAACGCCGACGTCACCCTCATCTGCGAACGCCCGAAGATCACCCCCCACGCGGAGGCCATGCGCGCCCGCCTCGCCAGCCTCCTCAACACCGACATCAGCCGTATCTCAGTCAAGGCCACCACCACCGAACGCCTCGGCTTTACCGGCCGCATGGAAGGCATCGCCGCGCAGGCCGCGGCAACGGTGCTACTCCCCGGCTGATCCCGTGGCCGGCGTCCGCTCCGGCCCGCCTTAAGGTGCGCGCGGCAACTCGCCGCCCGGGGTCGCGTGATCGACCACTTTCGGCAGCGCCTCGGCGAGCACCTTCAGCAATGCCTCCGGGGTTGTGTTCGCCTCCTTCGCCCAGGCCGCGAGCTGCTCGGCAGTGAACGCCGCCTGCAATTCGTCGGCGCTCACCGGCAGGTTCTCGCCATGGCCGACCCAGCTGCGCACCTTCTCCGCCAGCCCGGCATTCTCCAGCTGCGCCACGATGCCCGTCAGCGCGCCGCCGGCCGCCCCCTGCATGATGCCCAGCACCTGCGCGAGGCCGCCCATCATCTGTCCGAGAAATTCGCTCATGCCGTACTCCCTGGCTGGACCGCAGCATAGGCGCCCCATCGGCTGTCCAGCCACGATCCAGATCAATCAGCGCGCTTCCCGCCGCGTGGCCTGCTTGCTATCGATAGGGCCAAGATGACGAAGGGAGGCCAGCATGTCCGGCCAGGCAATGAGCTACGTAAGCGGCACCTCCAGCACGCCGCTGATCGGCGAAACGATCGGCCGTTATTTCGACGGCGTGGTCGCCAAGTACGGCGAACGCGAGGCCTTGATCGCCCGCCAGCAGGGCATTCGCTGGACCTGGCGCGAGCTTGCCGATCGGGTCGACGCGTTCGCCGCCGGCCTGGTCAGCCTCGGCCTCAAACCTGGCGAGCGCATCGGCATCTGGTCGCCCAACAATGCCGAGTGGGTCATCACCCAGTTCGCGTCTGCCAAGGCCGGCCTGATCCTCGTCAACATCAATCCGGCCTATCGCCTGTCCGAGCTCGACTATGCGCTGAACAAGGTCGGCTGCCGCGCGTTGGTCACCGCGACGGCCTTCAAGACCTCGGACTACGCGGGGATGTTGATGTCCCTCTGCCCGGAGCTGGGCACCTGCGTTCCCGGGAATCTCGAGGCCGCCCGCGTCCCCACGCTGCGCCTGGTCATCCAGATCGGCGCCCGCACCATCCCCGGCGCCGTGCCATTCGCCGAGGTGTCCGACCTTGCCACCGCCGCCTCCCGCGCCCGGCTCGTCGAGCTCGCGCCGCAGCTGCAGTTCGACGACGCCATCAACATCCAGTTCACCTCCGGCACAACCGGCTCCCCCAAGGGCGCGACGCTCACCCACCACTCCATTCTCAACAACGGCTTCTATACCGCCGAGACCATGGCGCTGACGCCAGACGACAGGCTGTGCATCCCGGTGCCGCTCTACCACTGCTTCGGCATGGTCATGGGCGTCCTCGGCTGCCTCACCCACGGCGCCACCATGGTTTTCCCCGGCGAGGGTTTTGATCCGCTTGCCACGCTGGAGACGGTCGCCGCCGAGCGCTGCACCGCCCTCTACGGCGTGCCCACCATGTTTATCGCCCAGATGGACCACCCCTGCTTCGCGGAGTTCGACGTCTCCACCCTGCGCACCGGCATCATGGCCGGCTCCCCCTGCCCCATCGAGGTCATGCGCCGCGCCATGAACCTGATGCATCTCAGCGACATCACCATCGCCTATGGCATGACCGAGACCAGCCCGGTCTCCTTCCAGACCACGCTCGATGATCCCGTCGAGCGCCGCGTCGCCACCGTCGGCCACATCCATCCGCATCTCGAATGCAAGATTGTCGACAGCGAGGGCCGCGTCGTCCCCGCCGGCACCCCCGGCGAGCTGTGCACCCGCGGCTACTCCGTCATGCTCGGCTACTGGGACGACGCCGCCCGCACTGCCGAGGCGATCGACAAATCCGGCTGGATGCACACTGGCGACCTCGCGACGCTCGATGCCGAGGGCTACGGCGCCATCGTCGGCCGCATCAAGGACCTCGTCATCCGCGGCGGCGAGAACGTCTATCCCCGCGAGGTCGAGGAGTTCCTCTACCGCCACCCCGCCATCGCCGACGTCCAGGTCTTCGGCGTCCCCGACAAGAAATACGGCGAGGAGCTTTGCGCCTGGGTCAAGCTGCGCGACGGCGCCAGCCTCACCGAGCAAGAGGTGCGCGATTTCTGCAAGGACCAGATCGCCCACTACAAGGTCCCGCGCTACGTCCGTTTCGTCGCCGATTTCCCGATGACGGTGACTGGCAAGATGCAGAAGTTCCTGATGCGCGCGGCGATGGAGAAGGAATTCACCGAAGCCGCCGGCGCCTGACCGGCCGCGCGGTGGCTCATGCTGCCGCGGCGTCCGCCCAGTAGTGCCCGGCATGCGCGAGCGTGAAGGTCAGCACGCCTGCTCCGCCGACCGTCAGTTCAGCTTCTCCGCCGGTCCACCGCAGAGCCGGCTCGGACTCAAGCCAGCCGGCGCCGAACCCGTCGGGCGGCACCGCCCGGTCGTCGAGCGCGATCGCCGACAACGCCACGCCGAGGCACCGCGTATCGTCCGACCCAGCATCAGTATGCGCCGGGACCCAGGTGCGGGAGACGATCCTCACCGCGTCGCAGCCCGCCGGCAGCCGCACTTCCCAATGCCGTCCCGAAACGCGCGTGGGGAGCACACGCCCGCCGGCCATGACGCGCAGCGCCGGCGCGCCGATCCGCCGATGGCCCAACTCGGTCGCCCGGGCGAGCAGCCCCCCCCGCACTTTCGCCAGCACAGGACCTTCCATCACCAGCGGCGCGCAGGCCTTGCTCGTCCAGATGTCGCGCGCGAAGTCGGGATGCAGGTCCATCACTCCGCCGCCGTTGGCGAAGGCGCCGCGGTTGCCGGTGTCGAGGTAGCTTTCGCAAGCCAGCCCCTCGGCGAGAAGAACGTCGTGCGCCGGCAATTCAACGTGGTAATAAGTCACACTATCTCGTTGTTCCTGCACGATCGTACGGCCGTTCACGAGATAGCGCACGGGAATCAGCACGTCGTCCACATGGACCGCGTGATCCGGGCTCAGCCACAGGTCCGTCGCCGGCATCTCCGCCGCGAAGGCCCCGGCGCGCACACGGACCGGCCACACGTCCCACGGCCGCGGATGCCTTCGACAATCGACATGCCGATGCCCGATCCACACCGTCGGCACCAAGCCGCCGAAGGAAGAGGCCAGCATCGTGCCGGGGAGGAGATGCTCGACCGCGACCGATCCGCTCGCCGTCCGCAGCCGCGTCCCAGCGGCGAAACACGGCGCCACCAGGGCTGTCCCCCCCACCCCAGTCGTGAATCCGAAATTCGTCCCCGAAAAACTTTGCAACGGGTCGAGCTGCAGCGCGATCGCGCCGCCGCCGCTCTCAGAGACCGTCAGCAGATTATTGGGCCCGAGCAGCGCCGAAGTGACATCGGTGATGCCACCGAGCGTCAGCGTATCGCCCACCGCAAAGCCGGTGATCGTCCCCGCCATCGCCCCGGGATTGGCGAGCGTCAGGCTGGCGCCAGCCCCGAAGGCGACCGTCGGCGCCGGGATCACGATCGTCGTCCCCGACGTGATCGTGCGTGCCGATAGCGTGCCGCCGAGCGACCAGTTCGCCCCCCCATCGACGATCACGTTGGAGAACCCGGTGTAATGGCTGCCGAACCCGCTGATGGTGCCGACGCCCACCCCGGCCGCCAGCTCCAGCGTCCCCGTTGCCACCGTCCCCGACGACGGCTCGGCCGCCACCAGGCCGACCATGCTCGCGCCAGGGAAGCTGATGATCCGGTCATGATTGCCAGCAGTCGAAGCATTGAAGGCGAACTGCGAGCCGGTCACCAGCCCGTGGTTCTCCACCGTCACCGGGTTGTAGGTCACAATCCCATATGGCCCGCCGGCGATCGTCCCGCCGGGCTTGTTGATGATGACCCCGTTGCCCTTCACCCACACGGCCGCGCCATTGCCGTAGGTGGGATCAAGCGCCTTCACCACCCCATAGTTTACCACCGTGCCGCCGGGCGCATACGAGATCGTGCCGTTGTTGAATCCACCGATCTGCGCCCCGACCCACCAACTGGAGATATAGCCGCCTGGCAGGTTGGTGATCGTCCCACCGGCCTTGAGCTGAATCCCCGCGCCCTGGTTGTGCACTGCACTGACGATGGTCCCCGAATTGCTGGCGATCGCCGCCGCGTTGACCGCCAGAACCCCAAACGGGGCCGCGATCGACCCGGCATTGACGAAGGTACCGCCGCCCCGCCCGAGCAGCCCGATATCCGGCGACGTCACCGCCCCGTCCGCCGCGTTCGTCACCCCCCCGTCCCCGAACAGATCGACCACACTGCGCACCGCCGTCGACATCAGGCCATGATTGACGATGGTCGGGGCAATCGTGCCAGTCGCCAGCACGGCATCGAGGCCGCCATAGACCTGCCCGCCCGCCTCGTTGGTCAATGTGCCGCCGCTCATCAGCCATACGCCGAACCCGACCGTGGAGGCAGCGGTATGCCCAGACAACACTGTGATGCCCTTGCCGTCGATTGTGCCGGCATTGTCGATGCTGCCTGCCCCGCGCAGGGCGACGCCGAAACGCGGACTCGCGATCGTGGCCCCCGTGCCGTTGGTCACGCTGCCGGAGGAGAGAATCACGCCGCCGATCAGCGGAATGAACCCGGTGGCAGTGCCGTAGGAATAGCCGGACCCACTATTGTCAGTCGACTGGATGGTACCGTGGTTGACCACGATCCCGGCCCCAACAACCGACACCCCGGAGTAAAAGCCGCCAATCGAGCCACCCGGCCCGTAATTGCCGACCGCGCCGCCGCCGTTCAAGCGGATCCCCGACGCCCCACTGCCCGAAATTACGCCCGTGTTGTTCACCACGCCGCTGGTTGACAGCCCGACCCCGTTGCTCGCCCCGGTGATCGTCCCCCCCGCATTGGCCACCAATCCGCCACCCAGCACCACCGCCGCCCCGGCCGCCGTCGAGGTTGCGGCAATGCTGCCGTAATTCGTCAGCGTCCCCGGAGCCGTGTCATACACCCCGGCATAGCCGCCGCTCACGAGACCACCGGGATTGTTGGTAATCACCGAGCCGCCCGCGCTCAGGAACAGGCCGACACTGCTCGTGCCCGCTCCCGTGGCCTGGACCAGGCCGCTGTTCCCGATCGTCCAGGCCACGGCGCCACCAGCCTGGATCGCCGGCCCCACCGCATTCGTCACCATGCCGGAGGCGACAATCGTCACCGGGCTGTAAGTGGCCGCATCGCTGAACGCGAGGCCCGTGACATAGGCCGTGCTGATCGTGGTTCCGGTCATCGTGGGTTCCTGGCTGCCGGCGGAGAGGATTGTTTACAATGCTCAGTATTGCCGTTCACCCGGCGGCGAGGAAGCCCCGGAGAACGCTTGCCTTGGGCCAATGCCCCCCCACCCTGTTCAACCTAATGTTAGGAGCGCCGCGATGAAGCCCAAGGCCGTCCGTAAGCTGCTCGAACGCTACCGCATTGACGACGGCGCCAAGTTCCGCCTCGCCGATCACGACCCACGTGACACCGCCGGTAGCCTCGTCGACCCCGAAGCCGCCCCCGCCCTCCTCGCCGAAGGCGTCGCCAGGCTCGCCGACCTGCAAACCCATCTCTACGCCGACCGCTCCTGGTCGGTCCTCTGCGTCTTCCAGGCCATCGACGCCGCCGGCAAGGACGGCACCATCAAGCACGTCATGTCCGGCGTGAACCCCCAGGGCGTCCAGGTCACCGCCTTCAAGGCCCCCGGCCCCGAGGAACTCGCCCACGGCTACCTCTGGCGCATCATGCGCGCGCTGCCCGAACGCGGTCATATCGGCATATTCAACCGCTCCCACTACGAAGAGGTCCTGGTCGCCCGCGTCCACCCCGAAATCCTCCACCAGCAGCGCCTCCCTCCACAGCTCATCGGCAAGCACATCTGGAAACAGCGCCTGCACGACATCGTCAATTTCGAGGCCTACATGGCCCGCCAAGGCACCGTCGTGCTCAAGTTCTTTCTCCACCTCTCGCGCGACGAGCAGAAGCGCCGCTTCCTCGAACGCATCGATCACCCCGCCAAGAACTGGAAATTCAGTGCCGACGACGTCGCCGAACGCCGCCACTGGGACGCCTACATGCATGCCTATCAGGCGGCCATCCGCGCCACCGCCACCCCCGAGGCGCCCTGGTACGTCGTCCCCGCCGATCATAAATGGTTCACCCGTCTGGTCGTCGTGCGCGCCATGATAGACACTCTCGAACGGCTCAAACTCAAAGCCCCCGAGCTCAGCCCCGACGAACAGGCTCGGCTGCTCGCGGCGCGGCAGGAACTGATCGGAGAAGTATGATGCGCGTGCTCACCAAGGCGGACATCCTCGCCATCGTCGACGTCGCCGCCCTCGTCGCCCCTATCGCGACGGCCATGCGCCGCGTCAGCGAGGGCAAGACCGACATGCCGCTCCGCTCCATGATCCCGCTCGGCGCCGGCAACCGCTTCGGCATCATGACCGGCGCCATGCGCGAACCCGAAGTCCACGGCGCCAAACTCCTCAGCCTCTACCCCGACAACCCCCGCCACGGCCGCTCCTCCCACTCCGGCCTCATGGTCATCTTCGACCACGCCACCGGCCTCCCTCACGCCGTCATCGACGCCGCCGAACTCACCGCACTCCGCACCGCTGCCGCCACCGCAGTCGCCACCGACGCCCTCGCCCGCAAGGACGCCACCACGGTCGCCATCATCGGCACCGGCGAACAAGCCCACAGCCACCTCGCCGCCATGCGCGCCGTCCGCCCCATCTCCCGCTTCATCGCCTGGGGCCGCGACACCGCCAAAACCGCCGAATTCGCTGCCCACAACCACACCGACTCCGCCCCCACCATCGCCGACGCCGTCGCCCAAGCCGACATCGTCTGCACCACCACCCCCGCCGCCACCCCCCTCCTCACCCGCTCCATGCTCCGCCCCGGCCTCCACATCAACGCCGTCGGCGCCTCCATCCCCGTCATGCAGGAAATCGCCACCGACATCGTCCCCCACGTCCGCCTGGTCACCGACTTCCGCCCCTCGCTGGAAGCCCAGGCCGCCGAAGTCATCGACGCCCGCAAACAAGGCCTCATCCAACCCAACCACCCCATCGCCGAAATCGGCGAAGTCCTCAACGGAACCACCCCCGGCCGAACCGCCCCCACCGACATCACCCTCTACCGCTCCCTCGGCGTCGCCGCCCAAGACCTCGCCGCCACCCTCTTCATCCTCGAACGCGCCACCGCCGCCGGCCGCGGCATCGACGTTCCCTGGTCCTGAACAGGCCACCCAAGCAAGCGAAGTGGCTCCGCCGGCCAAGGGCTATGCCCTTGGATCCCCTTACTTTCCGCGGCTGTGGCGATAGCCTTCAATTGCAATCCCACGTTCTCTCCGTGGAGAGTGGCGAAGCCCATATTCCCCATGCGACCAAACGAACATCTGAGCGGTCGCACGCTCTGATTGCCTGCGGCGCTCAGAAAGAAGTTATCAACTGAAGAACGACAATCCAGCCGCGTAAGTGAACGGGTTCTCAGGGCCCGTGGCCCTGAGCCGGCGGAGCCTTGCCTTGCCTTGCCTTGCCTTGCCTTGCCTTGCCTATCCCTCCCCCCTCTGACCAACTCTTGATCGACGCTTAACCGCAACGGTGGCATGATCTTCCCGCACCCGCGGAGATCCCTCGATGCCCAGTGACCAGCCTCCGATGCGCATGCCCCAGGTTGCCCGTGCCACATCGCTGTTGAGGCCACGCCTGCTCGGTCTCGTTGCCGTCGTCATCTTTGCCTACCTCATCGCCAACGACGTCTTCTTCACCATCGGCCCCAACGAGCGGGGGTTCGTCGTCCAGTTCGGCCGCGTCGTCGACCCCGGCAAGCAGCCGCTCAAGCCTGGCCTGCACACCAAGATGCCGCTCATCAGCCGCGTCGACGTGCTGCCCGTCTCCATCGACGTGCTCGACCTCGGCAATGTCGAGGCTTTCACCAAGGATGCGCAGAAGATCACCCTGCACATCACAATGACCAGCCAGGTCCCCGACGAGGCCGTCTATCACCTACTCTATGAAGTCGGCCGCGCGGGGAACCAGGACCTGCACCGCAACTACACCACCATCATCGCCGACCGCCTGCGCACCGTCGTCGGCCGCCACGAAATCAACGACATAGCTGGCGCCGACCGCCAGAACATCATCGACGAAATCCGCACCGCCCTCGCCCGCGACCTCACTGCCCTCTTCGGCATCACCGTCGACTCCGTCCAATCCGCCCTCGTCGCCATGCCCCCCAGCTACGCCCAGGCGATCGAGGCCGCCATGCAGGCCCGCACCCAGCGCCAGGCCGCCGAACAGAACCAGCTGCGCTCCCGCATCGAGGCCGAAACCGCCAAGGTCCGCGCCGAAGGCGAAGCCAACGCCGCCATCGAAGCCGCCCGCGGCGAAAGCCAAAGCCGCCTCCTGCGCGCCCAGGCCGAAGCCCAAGCCATCCGCCTCCGCGGCCAGGCCGACGCCGACGCCGCCCTCGCACTGGCCAAAGCCCTCGAAACCAACGCCAACCTCGTCGCACTGAGAACCGCCGAACGCTGGGACGGCAAACTCCCGCAAAACATTTACGCCGGCGCGCCCATCCCGTTCCTGCAAATGCCCAACGCCAAGTAAGCGAAGCGCGCCTCCGGCGGCCAAGGGCTATGCCCTTGGATCCCCTTACTTCACGCGTCTGGATCAGCGACCTTCAGTTGCTAACCCCGTCCTTAGCGCCGCAGGCATTCAATCCTGCGACAGTTCCCCTCATCGTATGGTCGCACCTGGCTAACTGGCTTCGCTACTCTCACCCCTGAGATCGTGGGATTGCGACCGATGGCTATCCCCACAGCCGAGAAAAGTGATGGGTTCTCAGGGCCCGTGGCCCTGAGCCGGCGGAGCCTTTCTTCTTCCTATAAGAATTTAAACTTGACTCCATGAGTCATTAAATATAACTATCTCCTCATGCCCTATCGTCCACCCCCCTCCCAGCGCCTCGAGTCATTCGTCGGCCCTTTGCCGCCGGTGCTGGAGCATGCGCGCGCCTTGCGGGTGATCCTTGGCGGCCTCGTGGTTCTGGTGATGCGCGCCCTTGCACGGCATCCTCGTCGGGCCGGGATGGTGGTCTATCTGAGCCGCTGGCTGATCCGCGCCGGCGCAATTTCGCGAGCATCGCCATCCGGGCCGCCTCCGGGCGGGTGCCGTCTCCGCGCAAGCCGCGCGCGGGCGAGCGGCCGCCGCGGTGCCCCGATAGGCGTCTGCCGGTCGATCGGCCGGTGCGTCTGCCCGCCAAATTCGGCTGGCTGCTCGACGATTTGCGGCATGAGGCCGCGTTCTTCACCCAGAAGGTCGAGGATCTGCTGGCCAAGCCCGCCATGGCGGAGTTGCTGGCCACCACGCCGCGGGCGGCCAGCACCTTGCGGCCGATCTGTCGGATGTTGGGGGTTCAGTCGCCGTCATTGCCGCCTTTGCCGGTGCGGGCGCGCAAGCCGCGACCGCCCAAGCCGAGGCCGGCGCCAACCGCCGAGCCAGCTCCGCCGCGCATCAGCAAGGCCGAGCGCGACTATTGGCGCCGCGTTTCACGGCCGGGCTCCCCGCCGGGCTGGCGGGCGAAGCTCGGCAATCCCTCCGAGGCGGCGAAGCGGTTTACCGACAAGCAATTGAAATAGCGGGGTTTTAGTCCCTGGGAATCGAAAACGCCGCCGGGGGGTCCCGGCGGCGCCTTCAGTCATGTACGGTCGGCGAGGCTCAGCCGGCGACTTCCGGTTCCTTCTCGGCCCCGCCGCTGTCGTCGCTGTCGCTTTCCGGCTTCGGCAGCGCCGGCGGCGAGGCCGCGACGCATTCGAAGTCGAGCTTGTTGTCCTTGAGCGTCACCTTCACGGCCCCGCCCTTCGCCAGCTTGCCGAACAGCAGTTCCTCGGCGAGCGGCTTCTTGATGTGCTCCTGGATCACGCGCGCCAGCGGCCTGGCGCCGTAGAGCCGGTCATAGCCGCGTTCGGCCAGCCATTCCTTCGCGGCCGAGGAGAGTTCGATCGTCACGTTACGGTCGGCGAGCTGTGCCTCCAGCTGCATGACGAACTTCTCGACCACCTGCGCCACGATCTCCTGCGTCAGCGCCGCGAACGGCACCACCGCGTCGAGCCGGTTGCGGAATTCCGGGGTGAACATGCGCTTGATCGCATCCTCGTCCTCGCCGACGCGGCCTTCGCGGCCGAAGCCGATCGCTTCCTTCGCCATGTCGGAGGCGCCCGCGTTGGTCGTCATGATCAGGATGACGTTGCGGAAATCCACCGTCTTGCCGTTGTGGTCGGTCAGCTTCCCGTGGTCCATCACCTGCAGCAGGATGTTGTAGAGATCCTGGTGCGCCTTCTCGATTTCGTCGAGCAGGAGGACGGCGTGGGGGTGCTGGTCGATCGCGTCGGTCAGCATGCCGCCCTGGTCGAAGCCGACATAGCCAGGCGGCGCGCCGATCAGGCGGGAGACGCTGTGGCGCTCCATGTATTCCGACATGTCGAAGCGGATCAGCTCGATGCCAAGGGTGGACGCGAGCTGCCGCGCCACTTCCGTCTTGCCGACGCCGGTCGGGCCGGAGAACAGGTAGTTGCCGATCGGCTTCTCCGCATCGCGCAGTCCGGCGCGGGCCAGCTTGATCGCGGCCGAGAGGGCCTCGATCGCCTTGTCCTGGCCGAACACCATCGACTTCAGGTCGCGCTCCAGATTCCGCAGCGTCTCCTTGTCGTCGGCCGAGACCGACTTCGGGGGAATCCGCGCGATCTTCGCCACGATCTCCTCGACGTCCTTCAAGGTCACCGTCTTGCGCCGCTTGTTCTCGGGCAGCAGCATCCGCGAGGCGCCGACTTCGTCGATCACGTCGATCGCCTTGTCCGGCAGCTTGCGGTCATGGATGTACTTCGCCGACAGCTCGACGGCGCCGCGGATGGCCTCTTCGGTGTAGCGGACCTTGTGGTGCTTCTCGTAGTTCACTTTCAGGCCACGCAGGATCTTCACGGTATCCTCGAGCGAGGGCTCGCCGACATCGATCTTCTGGAACCGGCGCACGAGGGCGCGGTCCTTCTCGAAGTGGTTGCGGAATTCCTTGTAGGTCGTCGAGCCGATGCAGCGCAGCGTGCCCGAGGCCAGCGCCGGCTTCAGCAGGTTAGAGGCATCCATCGCGCCCCCGGAGGTGGCGCCGGCGCCGATGACGGTGTGGATTTCGTCGATGAACAGGATCGCATTCGGGTGGGCTTCGAGTTCGGTGATGACCGCCTTGAGCCGCTCCTCGAAATCGCCGCGATACCGCGTGCCGGCCAGCAGCGCGCCCATGTCGAGCGAGAAGATGGTCGATTTCGCCAGCACCTCCGGCACGTCGCCCTCGACGATCCGCTTGGCTAGGCCCTCGGCGATCGCCGTCTTGCCGACGCCGGGATCGCCGACATAGAGCGGGTTGTTCTTGGTGCGGCGGCAGAGGATCTGGATCGTCCGCTCGATCTCGGTCTCGCGGCCGATCAGCGGATCGATCTTGCCGGCCTGCGACTTTTTGTTGAGGTTGACGCAATAGTTGGTCAGCGCGTCCTGTCCGCGGCGGCCGGGCTTCTCCTCGCGCTCCTCGTTGGAAGCCGGGTTTTCCTTGCTGCTTTCCCGCTCGCTGCCCTGCACCGGCCGCGGCGCCGAACGGCCCGGGGCCTTGGCGATGCCGTGGCTGATGAAGTTCACCGCATCGAGTCGCGTCATGTCCTGCGTCTGCAGGAAATAGACCGCATGGCTTTCGCGCTCGCTGAACAAGGCGACGAGCACATTGGCCCCCGTCACCTCATCCTTGCCCGAGGATTGGACATGGATGGCGGCGCGCTGGACCACGCGCTGGAATCCCGCCGTCGGCTTGGGATCGCCCGGCCGGTCGGTGGCGAGGCCGGCGAGGTCCTTATCAAGGAATTCCGTGAGATCGGCGCGCAGCTTGTCCAGATCGACGCCGCAGGCGCGCAGCACGGTGGCGGCGTCGCTGTCGTCGGTCAGGCCGAGCAGAAGATGCTCGAGCGTAGCGTATTCGTGCCGGCGATCGCTTGCGAGGGCGAGGGCACGGTGGAGCGTCTGTTCGAGATTGCGGGACAACATGGACGACACTCCTCGGAGCCAACGGCGTGGACGATAAGCAGGGTCTGGAGCGGCATTGTTCCAGCAATCAGCCGGCCGCGCACCTGCAATTTCACGCTAAAGACTTAAAATTCCGCAAGGACAGCGGCAACCCGGCCGTTCGGCCGGCCGTCTGAATGGGGAGGGGGGGCGGCAGCTACCTGGACGGGTGCCGCTTTATTCCTTTTCAATCGTGCATTGCAGCGGATGCTGGTTCTGCCGCGCCAGATCCATCACCTGGGTCACCTTGGTCTCGGCGACCTCATAGGTGAACACGCCGCAAACGCCGACGCCGCGGCGATGGACGTGCAGCATGATGCGAGTCGCCTCCTCGCGGTTCTTCTGGAAGAACCGTTCGAGCACGTGCACGACGAACTCCATCGGCGTGTAGTCGTCGTTCAGCATCAGGACTTTGTACATCGCCGGCTTGCGGGTTTTCGGCCGCGCCTTGACGACGACCCCGGTGTTCGGAGTCTCGCCCCCGCTACCGCCGGTCTTGCCGCCATCCTTGCGCTTGTCGTCGTCGCTCATCTGTCGAAACTGCCCGCTGTCTTCGCCGCTGAAAAATACCGCATCGCCACGGCCGGCCAGTGATCCTAGCCGACATGGCCCCGCGATGGCCAGATCATCGGCTGAGAATGACAAGAGTTGGTGAAGGGGCTGGCCCGCGACAAGCGCGCACCCCCAAAAACGAAGTGAGGCCCGGGAGGGGGGATCCCGGGCCTCGTCGTCAGCCCTCACCCACGGGGGGGTGTGGCGAGGGCTGGTCCGGCTGCGCGCCTCAGGCAGCGCGGCCGAACTTCTCAACCGCGAGCGTCACGCGCGCGGTGATGGGGGCGATCGCCTGCTCGGCCAGCTTGATCGAGGCATCGGTGATCTTGCCGGTCTCGTTCATGGCGGACTCGACCGAGGTGCGGGCGAGCGAAGTCTGAAGCTCCATAACATCCTTCAGGGACTTCACGCCAGCCAGTGCCTTCCAGGCGGCAACCGTGCTGTCGAGCTGGGCCTGCGCGGTGGCGGCGAAGCTCTTGGAGAGGTCCTGCACGCCGGCGGCCCAGATCTGGCCCGACTTCACGACCGCTTCCATGTTACCCTGCCCGAAAGAGACGAACTCTTCGGCCGACTTCATAACCTTGTCCATATTGGCTTTCACTTCCGTGTGGGTTTTCTCGATGCCGGCAACCGCGCCGGCCATGCCGTCCTTCAGCGCCGCGACCGTCTGGTCGAAGCCCTGCTTCGCCGACGCCATGGCCGCCTGGGCGGTCTCCTGGACGATTTCGGCGTTCTTCACGATGGTCTCGTCAGTCGGCTTTTTGGCCATGGTCGACTCCTGTATAATGTGTCCGGACGGTCCCAGGCACGGTGTCATCCGCCGCCTGACGCATCCGGTTCGAAACTTATGCTGCGGTGCAGCAATGCCTATCTAGGGACCCACTATCGCCCGGTCAAGCATTTTTTGTGCGGCGCAGCAAAATGCCGCCGAGGCCCAAAATCGGCCTCGCGAATCGCCTCACAGGGCCATGCAGATCTGTCGTTTAACTCATTATAAAATGACACTTTCTACAGTGTTTGCCCTGGACACGAGTCGCGCCACAGCGGTAGGCTGCGACCAGCAACGTAGCGGAGACTCCACGACATGCTTGGTGGACGGCTCACCCCGAGCCCCAGCGCATGCCGGATTGCCGGCCCCCCTTCCCGCCTCTGGCGGGTGGCGCTGTTTGGTGGATTCCTCATGGCCGCGGCCCTGCTGTCGGCCGCATCTGCGCGCGCCCAGATCGGCTCCGAGCGCTACAGTTCCATCGTGATTGAGGCCTCCTCAGGCCGGGTGCAGTCGGCCGTCAGCCCGGACGAGCTGCGCCATCCCGCCAGCCTGACCAAGATGATGACCCTCTATATGGTGTTCGAGGCGCTGCGCGACCGCCGCATCAGCCTCAACCAGAACGTCCCGGTCTCCCGCGCCGCGGCATCGATGTCGCCGACCAAGCTTGGCCTGGTGCCGGGCTCGAAGATCAGCGTGCACGAAGCCATCCTCGGCCTGGTGACCAAATCGGCCAACGACGCCGCCGCCGCGCTCGGCGAAATGCTCGGCGGCGACGAGGAACGCTTCGCGCAGATGATGACGCTGCGCGCCCGCGCGCTCGGCATGAGCAAGACCACCTTCCGCAACGCCTCCGGCCTACCCGATCCCGACCAATGGACCACGGCGCGCGACATGGCGACCCTCGGGCGGCGGCTGGTCCACGATTTTCCCGACCACTATCGCTATTTCGGCACGCCGAGCTTCCGCTACCGCGGCAAGGTGATCCCCACACACGACCACATGCTGGAAACCTATCCCGGCGCCGACGGCATCAAGACCGGCTATACTGAAGCTTCCGGCTTCAACCTGGTGACCTCCGCAGTGCGCGGCGGCGTCCGCCTCGTCGGTGTGGTGATGGGGGCCCAGCGGGCCGGGGAGCGAGACCTGCACATGGCCTCGCTGCTCAACCAGGCCTACGAACGGCTCGATATCGCCGCGCCCGGCAAAGTGAAATCGCGCGACGGCACATCCGGTGGACTGATCGCCGCAGCCCAGGCGGCGCCGATGCCGAGCCGGCTGCGCACGGCGCGCTGGTCCGTCCAGGTCGGCGCCTTCGCCAACGAGACCGCCGCCCGCCAGGCCGCCGCCACGGCGCGGCGCTTTGCCGGATCCGGCGATATCCGCGTTGAGCAGACCAGCCAGCAAGGTAAAACCCTTTGGCGCGCTCAGGTTGGCGGGCTTTCCGAAGCCGAGGCGCAGGGGACCTGCGCGGCCATGGGACGGCAGCGCCTGCCATGCGCGCCGGTCAGGCCCGACCCCGGACAGCTCGCGCGCAACTGATCGGACCTTGCACCGGAAGGTGCGGTTGCGCATGTTGCCCTGATTGAACCCAAGACCGGACGTGGCCTCCGCCGCGCCGGCGCGATGGAGCTTACGACCATGGACGGCGGCGCCGAGGACCGACGCATCACCATTCATGCCCCCGAGGATTTCGTGGGCATGCGCGCGGCCGGCCGGCTGGCGGCCGAGACGCTGGACATGATCGGCCCGCATGTGCGCACCGGCATTTCCACCGGCGAACTGGATCGGATCTGTCACGAATACATCCTGGCGCACAACGCCATCCCGGCGCCGCTGAACTATCGTGGCTATCCGAAATCGGTGTGCATCTCGATCAACCACGTCGTCTGCCACGGCATCCCCGGCGAGCGCACGCTGGACGCCGGCGATATCCTCAATATCGACGTCACCGTCATCCTCGACGGCTGGTATGGCGATTCCAGCCGGATGTACTGCACCACGGCGCCCTCGACCAAGGCGCGCAATCTGATCGAGGTGACCTACGACGCCATGATGAAAGGCGTCGCCGCAGTGAAACCCGGCAACACCTTCGGCGATATCGGCCACGCCATCCAGCGCTACGTCGAAGCGCATCGCTTCAGCGTGGTGCGCGATTTCTGCGGCCATGGCATCGGACGCACCTTCCATGCCGCGCCTAACGTGCTGCATTTCGGCCGGCCCGGCGAAGGGCCCGTCCTCAAGCCCGGGATGTTCTTCACCATCGAGCCGATGGTGAACGCCGGACGCCATGAGGTAAAGATCCTCGACGACGGCTGGACCGCGGTCACCCGCGACCGCAGCCTCTCGGCGCAGTTCGAGCACATGGTGGGCGTGACCGAAACGGGCGTGGAAATCTTCACCCTCTCGCCCGCCGGGCTCGACAAGCCCCCTTACCCCGGAGCCTGACCCATGGGCGCGCCCTACGTCACGACGCAGAAGATCCGCTTCTGCGACACCGACATGCTCGGCCACGTCAACAACTCCGTCTACTCCGTGCTGCTGGAAGCCGGGCGCGTCGAACTGGTCAACGAAGCCGGGCTGCTCGACCCCGCCAACGGGTTCGGCGTGGTGATCGTGCGCCTCGAACTCGACTTTATCGGTGAGCTGAACTGGCCCGGCGAAGTGACCATCGAGAGCGTGGTTTACCGTCTCGGGACCAAATCGATCCAGGTGCGGCAACGGCTGATCAGCAACGGGACTATCGCCGCGAAAGCGCATACCGTGCTGGCGGTGCTGGATATGAATACGCGCAAAGCGGTGCCGCTGCGGGATGACTGGCGGAAGACTTTGGATCAGTGGGTGGTTGAGGATTTTTGAAGGCAAGAAGGCTCCGCCGGCCAAGGGCCCCGAGGCCCTTGGAACCCTTGGGACTCTCTTGGCTGTGGAACCTGCCTTCAGTCGCAATCCCACGATCTCGCCGTGGAGAGTGGCGAAGCCCATATCGTTATTGCGACATAACAACTGTCCGTGCGGTCGCACGGCTTGATTGCCTGCGGCGCTAAGGACGTAGTTAGCGGCTGAAGGTTTTCGATCCAGCCGCGTGAATTTGTGGGTTCCAAGGGCCTCTCGGCCCTTGGCCGGCGGAGCCTATTTGCTTGCCTTGCCTTACCCTACGAGACCATCGAGCAACGCCTGAGCCCTTGCGCGTTTAGCGGCGTCGGGGTCGCGGGCGACGATGCGTTGGAGGACCGAGCGTGCGCGGGGGTCGCGTTGTTCGCCGAGGGCGAAGCCGAGGGCGTCGCGTTTGTCGAACCAGGTCCGGTCGAAGTCTTTGAGGGTGAGCGGGAGGCGTTTCCAGTAGTATTTGAGATCGTCGGATTTCCAGCCGGCGTAGATGTCGTCCCAGGAGAGGGGTTGGGCGTCGGCGTTGGCATTGTCGATGTTGAAGGGTTCGCTGAGGCGTTGGTAGCGCACGTCCATGGACATGCGGAGGTGCCGGCTGTGATTGGGGATGCCTTTGTGGACGGCGAGGCTGTGGAAGAAGAGGACGTCGCCTTGGGTGAAGGGGCTGGTGACCCAGCTGCCTTCAAATTGTTCGGTGATTTCGATGCCGCCGGCGCCGACGCCGATATGGAAGTCGAAGACCTCGCCGGTGTGGGTTCCGGTGGCGACCTGGAGGGGGCCGACGTCCATGGGGCAATCGATGAGGGGCATCCAGGCGGTGTAGACTTCGGTGGTGCCCTGGACGTTGGGAAAATCCTGGTGGGATTTGGTGGTGAATTCGTCGCGGCTGGGGAAGATGTTGCGCATGAGGACGCGGGGGTGGGGCAGGATGGGGCCGCCGAGCAGGCGTTCGAGGAAGGTGATGAGGGCGGGGTGGTGCTTGAGGGCGTGGTAGTCTTCGAGGTGGTTGATGCGGCGGAGTGTGCGCAGGTAGATCGGGTCGGGATCGACACAGAAGCCGGCGGGGTCGGCGATGGCGGCTTCGAGGGGGTGTGAGCGATCGAGCCAGCCGGCTTCGGCGGCGAGGGCGGCGACCTGGCGCTGGACGTTCTGGATGGCGGGTTTGGGGACGAGGCCGCGGATGAAGAGGTAGCCGTCGCGTTTCATGCGGGCGGCCAGGGTGAGCCCGTCGTCCTTGATGTCGGTGGAGTCGACGAACGGGCCCATGGTTTCTCTCCCCTGTTTTAGCGAGCGTTGCTCCGCACGGCTTCGGCCATGCGGCCGACGATCTGGTCGAGGATACGCGTGGAGGTGGCGAAGTTGAAGCGGACGAAGTTGCGGCCATCGGGGTCGAAGGCTTCGCCGGGGGAGAAGGCGACTTTGGCGCGATCGTGGAAGAAGTCGACGGCGGCGCCTGGCAGGCCGAGGGCGGAGCAGTCGAGCCAGGAGAGGTAGGTCGCCTCGGGCATGTGGCTGCGGATGCCGGGGATTTCGGATTTCAGCGCGGCGTGCATGCGCTGGCGGTTGGCGTCGAGGTGTTCGAGGACGGCGTCGAGCCAGCCCTGGCCGTGGTTCCAGGCGGCCACCGTGGTGTCGATGCCGGTGATGCCGGGGCTGCCGATGACGCGGGCGGGGAAGCGGCCGTGGAAGCGGGCGCGGAGTTCGGCCGAGCCGAAGAGCATGACGCCGCAGCGCAGGCCGGGGATGTTGAAGCCTTTGGTCGCCGAGGTGATGGTGATGGTGCGGGCGGCGATTTCGGGGCTGAGGGTGGCGATGGGGATGTGTTTGTTGGCGCCGTAGACGAGGTCGGCGTGGATTTCGTCGGAGAGGATGATGAGGTCGCGCTCGATGGCGATGCGGCCGATTTCGGCGAGCTCGGCGTGGTCGAAGACGCGGCCGGTGGGGTTCTGCGGATTGCAGAGGAGGAAGACTTTGGTGCTGGGATCGATGAGTTTTTCGAGCGCGCCGGGTTCGTGCTTCCAGCCGGAGGGACCGGAATGCAGGCGGTAGGGGAGGAGGCGGCGGCCGGTGCTGTTGATGGCGTCGTGGAAGGGCGGGTAGGCGGGGAGCTGGAGGACGACGCCGTCGCCGGGTTCGGTGAAGGCGAGGATGGTGGAGAAGGTGCCTTGCACGAGGTCGCCGAGGGGCTGGACGAGGGTCGGGTCGATCTCCCAGCCGAAGCGGGTTTTCATGCGGTTGGCGAAGGCCTCGACGAGGGTGCCGTCGCCGTGGTTGCCGCCGCGGTCGGGGTAGCCGTAGTCGTGGTCGGCGACCATGCGCTCCATGGTGCGCTGGATGGGGTGGGCGACGGCGAAGTCCATTTCGGCGACCCAGGCCGGGAGGACGTCCGCGGCATACTTGCCCCATTTGACGTTCTTGCGCTGGCGCAGGACATCGATGGGCAGTTCGAAGGAGTTGCTGAGCACGGTCTGGGGTTTCCTCGGCTGGGTGTCGTTGGCGGATTTACTGCACCCGCGGCGCGGCGGCGACAAGGGAGCGCGAGGTCATGCCTGCATAGTTGACTCGGCAAGCGGCGGGGGCGTTCACTTCGGATTGCTGCAAACACCGGCGAGGCGCAAAGCGCCAACAAAGGGGGCTCCATGCGATCGATGATCGGGCTGTTCGGCTTGTTCGTGTTGTTCGGGATGGGGGCGCCGGGGGCGCAGGCGCAGACCGACGCCAGGCCGCTGCGCGTGGTGTTGCCGGGGGAGTTGCGCAGCATCGATCCGGATTGGACGGCGGCGGCGCTGACCCGATATCACGCGTTCATGGTGTATGACACGCTTCTGGGGCTGGATGAGCAGCAGACCGTCAAGCCGCAGATGGCGGATAGCTGGACCGAGAGCGACGACCATCTGACCTATACGTTCACGCTGCGGGACAAGCTGGCGTTTTCCGACGGGTCGCCGGTGACGGCCGAGGATGTGGTAGCGTCGTGGACGCGCTGGGCGGAGACGGATGGCGCGGGGCAGATGATCAATACGTTCCTCGCCGGGCTCGATGCGGTCGATGCGAAGACGTTTCGGGTGCGGCTGAAGGAGCCGTTCGGGCAACTGGCATACGTGCTGGCCAAGCCGATGGCGATGCCGCTTTTCGTCAAGCCGGCAAAGATCGTGAAGGGGCTGCCGGCGCTGACGCAGTTCAGCGATCCGCTGGGGTCGGGGCCGTATGTGATGCTGAAGGACCAGTGGGTCGCGGGATCGAAGGTGGTCTATGCGCGCAACCCGAATTATGTGCCGCGGGCGGAGCCGGCGTCGGGGATTGCTGGGGGGAAGCGGGCGCAGTTCGAGCGCGTGGAATGGGTGGCGATTCCCGATCCGGCGACGCAGGCGGCGGCGCTGCGCAATGGGGAGATCGATTTCATCGAGACGCCGACGCTCGATCTGGTGCCGATGCTGAAGGCGGCGAAGGGCATCAAGGTGGAGGCGCTGTTTCCGGGCGGCAGCGAGGGGACGCTGCGGGTGAACTGGACGAACCCGCCGTTCGACAATGCGATTGCGCGGCAGGCGATCTACAACTTCGTCAATCAGCCCGACATGATCCAGGCGGTGCTGGGCGATCCGGCGCTGGGGCAGGTGTGTGGGGCGTTGCTGATCTGTGGCTCACCGAATGGCAGCGAGTACGGCGCGGAGCTGTTGATTTCGAAGGACCCGGAGGAGGTTCGGCTCAAGCGCGGCATGGAGATGCTGAAGGCCGGGGGCTACAAGGGCGAGAAGATCGTGCTGATGGATCCGCAGGATCAGCCGATCATGCATGGCGCGAGCCAGGTGATGTTCGGCGCGATGAAGAAGGCGGGCGTCAACGTCGAGATGCAGACGATGGATTGGGCGACGCTGGTGTCGCGCCGGGCGGTGAAGGGTGCGGGGGCGAATTCATGGCATCTGTTCATGACCATGGGCGGGCCGCTCGGGCCGGCCAATCCGGTGTTCCATGTGCAGATGTCCGGCGCCTGCGACAAGGCATGGTTCGGCTGGCCGTGTGATGCGGAACTGGAACGCCTGCGTGGGGCATGGATCCGTGAGACCGACCCGATGAAGGCCCGGTGGCTGGCGGAGCAGATTCAGCTGCGGGGGGCGCAGGTGGTGGTGTATATTCCGTTTGGGCAATATCTGGCGCCATCGGCTTATCGGGACTCGCTTGATGGGTTGCTGAAGGTTCCGGAAACGGTGGTGTTCTGGAATGTGAAACGGAAAGGCTGAGACTTTGCGAATCTTTGCGGCGAGCCTCGGCACCGAGACGAACACGTTTGCGCCGATCCCGACGGATCGGCGAGCGTTCGAATATGCGTATTACCCGCCGGGGATGCATCCAGCGCATCCGACGCTGTGCAGCGCCCCGCTGGTGGCGGCGCGGGCTGCGGCGGCGGCGGGCCGGCATACGCTGATCGAGGGGACGGCGACCTGGGCGGAGCCGGCGGGGCTGGTGGGGCGGGCGACGTATGAGGGGCTGCGGGACGAGATCCTGGGACAGCTCAAGGCCGCGATGCCGGTTGATATCGTGCTGTTCGGGCTGCATGGCGCGATGGTGGCGCATGGCTATGATGATTGCGAAGGCGACCTGATTACGCATGCCCGGCGGATTGCGCCCAAGGCGGTGATCGGCGCGGAGCTTGATCTGCACGCGCATCTTTCGGATGCGATGGTGGAGAATGCCGACATCATCATCGGCTTCAAGGAGTTTCCGCATACTGATTTTCTTGCCCGGGCGGAGGAGCTTGTCGCGCTGTGCATCCGGCAGGCGAAGGGCGAGATCGCGCCGGCGGCGGCGGTGTTCGATTGCCGGATGATCGGCGGCTATATGAGCAGCCGGGAGCCCGGGCGCAGCTTTGTCGATCGGATGATGGCGATGGAGGGGAAGGATGGGATCCTCTCGATCACCGTGATCCACGGGTTCCAGGCGGCCGATGTGTATGATGTCGGCACGAAGGTGCTGGTCTATGCGGATGGGGATAAGGCGAAGGCGGCAGCGCTGGCGGAGCGGCTGGGGCGGGAACTGATCTCGTGGGGCAATGCGGGTGTGCCGGTGCATTTGAAGACGGCGGAGGCGGTGGCTGAGGCGATCCGGATGCCGGGCGGGCCGATCGTGCTGGCGGATCGGTGGGATAATCCGGGCGGGGGCGTGGCGGGGGACAGCACGTTTCTTATCGAGGAGCTCTTGAAGTTTCCCGATGTGCCGTCGGCGGTGGGCGCATTGTGGGACCCGGTGGCGGTGCAGTTCTGCATCGCGGCGGGACCTGGGGCCGAGATGCCATTGCGGTTTGGCGGCAAGGCGGCGTCGACGTCTGGCACGCCGGTTGATGCTGACGTGACGGTGACGGCGACGACGGAGGATCTGCGGATTCCCTTCGAGCAGAGCACGGTGTCGCTGGGTGCGGCGGCGGCGATCCGGATTGGCAAGCTCGATATCGTGCTGGCGACCGGGCGGGCGCAGACGTTCAATCCGGCGGTGTTCACCAATCTCGGCATCCACCTGGCGGCGAAGAAGGTGGTGGTGGTGAAGTCGTCGAACCACTTCTATGCGGCCTTCGCGCCGATTTCCGCTGGTGTGATCTACGTCGATTGTGGCGGGCCCTATCCGCCGGACCCGGCGCGGATCGCCTATACCAAGGTGCGTCGGCCGATCGCGCCGCTTGATCCCAATCCCTGGCTTATCGCCGGCTGACCTCGACAAGGAACACTCGCATGGCAACCAATACCGCGCCGATGATGTCGCTCAATGGACGGGTCGTGCCGTATGACCAATGCACGATCCATGCGTTTTCGGGGGTGGTGAAGTATGGCGCCGCGGTGTTCGAGGGGCTGCGGGGATACTGGAACGAAGAGCGCGGGGACATGTATGTGTTTCGGCTTCGGGAGCATCTCGAGCGGCTGCGCTATGGGATGCGGGTGCTGCGGTTCGATACGATCTACGACGAGGACTTCATGGCCGACAGTCTGATCGCCATGATCCGGGCGAATGATCTGCGCGAAACCGTGCATCTGCGGATGATCGCGTTTCTCGATGGCGATGATGAGCTGGCGGCGACCGGGCCGGTGGGGCTCGTATGTGGAGCGGTGCCGCGGCCGCGTTCACCGGCGGTGACCAATGGGGTTCATGTTCAGACCAGCACCTATCAGCGGGTTTCCGATAATGCGCTGCCGCCGCGGGTGAAGTGCACCGCGAATTATGTGAACAACCGGGCGGCTGAGCTGGAGGCGAAACGCAACGGGTTCAACGGGGTGCTGATGCTGACGGATCGCGGCAAGGTGAGCGAGGGATCGGGCGCCTGTTTCTTCATGGTGCGCAATGGGGCGATCCATACGCCGGATGTGAGCAGCGATATTCTCGAGAGCATCACGCGGGATACCGCGATCGCGCTGGCAAAGGAGACGCTCGGGTTGCCGGTGATCGAGCGGACGATCGATCGACATGAGGTCTATGCCGCCGACGAGGCGTTCTGGTGCGGCTCGGGCTATGAGGTGCAGCCGATCCTCTCGCTCGATCGCCTGGCGATTGGAACGGGCGAGCCGGGGCCGGTGACGCGGGGGATCCAGAAGGCGTATTTCGACGTGGTCGAGGGGCGCACAGATGCTCATCCGGAATGGCGCACGCCGGTCTGGGCGAACGCATAAGGGGGAATGAACATGGCTGATGACATCATCATCGGAAGCGGGGCGCATCGCTACAGCTTCCGGCGCAACTGGGCGAAGCTGCCGCGCTGGTGGGGGTTCGGGGCGGACAGTGTGGAGCGGCGGCCGCCGCAGACGGCGGTGCAGGGCGCGGTTGCCGCCAATGGCGATGTGTATGTGCTTGCGCGGGCCGAGCATCCCGTGCTGGTGTTCGATGCAGATGGAAACTTCATCACGTCCTGGGGCGAGGGTCGGTTTTCGCCGTTCGTCCATGGCCTGACCATTGATGCCAAGGGGCATGTGTGGATTACCGACAGCGGCACCCACACGGTCGTCGAGCATACGCCGGATGGACAGGTGCTGCGCACGCTGGGGATCAAGGATTATCCGGCGCCGACGCTCTACGGATTTCCGTTCAACATGCCGACCGGTGTCGCGTTTGCCGCTGATGGCAGCTTCTATATTTCGGATGGCTACGGCAATCGGCGGGTGCATCACTTCCGCGCCAATGGCAAGATCATCCGCTCGTGGGGTGGGCCCGGCACCGGGCCGGGTGAGTTTTCCATCGTGCACTACGTCGGGCTCGATGCGAAAGGCCAAGTGTATATCTGCGACCGGGAGAACCAGCGCATCCAGATCTTCTCGCCGCGCGGCAAGTTCCTTGCCGAGTGGAAGGAGTTCGACATGCCGAGCGATATCGCCTTTGGGCGCGAGAGCATCGTGGTCGGCGGGCGCGATGGGCTGTCGATCTGGACGCCCGATCGGCAGCCGATCATTCGTTTCGCCGCCGACGAGCCGCATAAGGGGGCGCTGAATATCCATGGCGTCTGGCTCGACGCCGATGAGAACATCTATCTTGCACAGTTCGACCGCACCGTCAGCAAGCTCACCCGCGTCACCGGCCGGACAAAATCGAAGAAGGCATCCTCATGATTGGCTCCGACATCACGACGCTCGACACGCCGCGGCTGCTGGTCGATCTCGATATCCTCGATCGCAACGTTGCCCGCATGATGGCGGTGTTTGGCAAGCATGGGGTCAACTGGCGGCCGCATACGAAGGGGATCAAGATCCCGGCGATTGCCCATAAGCTGATCCGCGCGGGCGCCATGGGCGTGACCTGCGCGAAACTCGGCGAGGCCGAGGTTATGGCGGCGGCGGGGATCCAGTCGATCCTCATTGCGAACCAGGTTGTGGGTGACGAGAAGGTCGCGCGGCTGGTCGGGCTGCAACGGCATGCCGATGTCATTTCCTGCGTTGATTCAGCGGAGAATGTGGCGGCGATCGGGGCGGCGGCGCGCAGCATTGGCGTCGAGCAGGGCGTGCTGGTCGAGGTCAATACGGGGATGAACCGCAGTGGGCTCACACCGGGCGAGGATACCGTTGCCTTCGCAAAGATGGTGGCGGGGACAGCGGGTTTGCGGTTACGGGGGTTGATGGGGTGGGAGGGCCATGTGGCGGGGATGCCCGCCGGCGAGCAGAAGCGGGCGGCGACGGCGGCGGCGGTGGGGCAGCTCACCAGCAGCGCGGAGGCCTGCCGGGCGGCGGGACTGCCGATCGAGATCGTGTCGTGCGGCGGGACCGGGACGCATCCCTATACGGCGGCGTTGCCGGGGGTGACGGAGATCCAGGCGGGCGGGGCGATCTTCAATGATCTCACCTATGCCAGCTGGGGGCTCGATCATGAGTTCGCGCTGACAGTTCTGGTCACTGTCATCAGCCGGCCGACGCCGACGCGCGTGGTGATCGATGCGGGGAAGAAGACGTTCTCGTCGGACCAGACGGCGCCGCGGGCGATCGACTTTCCGGATGCCTCGGCACTGCGGCTTTCGGCCGAGCATGGGCAGTTCGAGCTGGCGGCGCCATCTGCGGGCCCGAAGGTGGGCGATCGCATCCGCGTCGTGATCGGGTATGGCGATACCACGGTGCATCTGCATGAGAGCATGGTGGGCGTGCGCGATGGGCGGGTGGAAATCGTCTGGCCGATGCTCGGGCGTGGCAAGTTGTCGTAATCTTTCGTTCCCGTAGGCGGGTTCTTGTGGCTACGATGTGGCAAGCGATGGAGGACTGAATGGTGAGCACGACCGATCCCTACGGCGCCCTGGGCGTCCGCCCTTTCATCAACTGCTGCTCGGTGCGGACGATGCACGGCGGCAGCCTGATGCTGCCGGAGGTGCGCGAGGCGATGGCGGCGGCGTCGAAGCAGTTCGTCAATCTCGACGAGCTGATGGAGGCGGCCAGCGCCAAGCTCGCGGAGCTCACCGGGGCGGAGTGGGGCATCGTGACGTGCGGCAGCGCGGCGGCCGTCGCGCTTGGCACGGCGGCCTGCGTGGCCGGCAACGATCCGGTGAAGATGCTGAAGCTGCCGTTCACCGAGGGCATGCCGAACCGGGTCATCATGCCGCGCAATCAGCGCTTCGCCTATGACCAGGCGATCCGGATGATCGGCACGCATATCGTGGAGATCGAGACGCGGGCTGACCTCGACGCCGCGCTGAAGGAGCCAGTGGCGATGGTGGCGCTGCTCGGCACGCATGAGCATGAGTCGAAGCTGCGAATGGAAGAAATCGTCTCGGTGGTGAAGCCGCTGGGCATTCCCGTGATGGTTGATGCCGCGTCGGAGCATTTGGAGAACCCCTCCCCTTGGCTGGTGCGTGGCGCCGACCTGGTGATCTACTCCGGCGGCAAGTTCCTGCGCGGACCGCAGACAAGCGGGCTGTTGCTGGGGCGCAAGGACCTTGTGCAGGCGGCCTGGCGGAATGCCTCGCCGCATCAGGCGCTGGGGCGGCCGATGAAGGTGTCGAAGGAGGACATCGTCGGTCTCGTGACCGCGGTTGAATATTGGTTCAAGCAGCGCGACTGGACGGCCGAGCGCAAGAAGTGGCGCGACGATATCGAGACGATCGCTAAGAAGGTCGGCGGCGTCTGCACCTTTACGGTGCTGGAGCCCGAGGGGGTCGAGCGGGTGCCGCGGATCAAGGTGACCTGGGATGCCGAGCGGACCGGGCTCGATGGCAACGCACTGCGCGACAAGCTGCTGGCCGGCACGCCGCGGATCGTGCTCGACGACATGTCGGCCACCGCGAATTCGATCGCGGTCGATCCTTTCCAGTTGCAGGCCGGCGAGGCGGCCGCGGTGGGTGATGCGATCGCCATTGCTCTGTCGGCCAATGCCAAGCCCGCCGCGCCCGGCGCGCCGGTGGCGGCGACAGTGGCGGGCGAATGGGACGTGACCGTGACGTTCATGCACGGACAGCGCACCCACCGCATGAAGATCGGGCAGAGCGGCAGCGCACTGTCCGGCCAGCAGAACAGCTCGGACTTCAGCGGGCCGGTGAGCGGAAAGCTGACGCATGAAGGCGTGGCCTTCAGTTTCCAGACCCGCTTCGAAGGCAGCATCATCGCCTACCAGTTCGACGGCAAGGTCGCCAACGACAGCATGGGCGGCACGGTGACGTTCGGAACGTCGAACGATCACCACCAGGGCGTCGTCAACCTCGGCCAGTTCGGCTCGGGAAAATGGGAGGCGCGCCGCGTGGCGTGAGGCGGACGAGACCCGGCCGGGTTGAGAGCCTGGCCGGGGTAAGCAAGGGGTTCTTTTTTTGAAAAAAAGAACCAAAAAACTTCTATCCGTTTAGTTCATATGGAAGAACCAGCGGGGGAGCGGCGCAGCCAATAATAAGTGCTTCGCGCTCCTAATTAACCACAGATCGCACGATCCAAAGTAGAAAAAGTCTTTTTGTTTCTTTTTTCAGAAAAAGAAGACCCTTCCCTTCATCTCCCGCGCGACAACCTGGGATCAAACAAATCCCGCAACCCATCGCCCAGCAGATTGAGCCCCAGGACGGCGGTGGTGATGGCGACGCCCGGGAATACGGCGAGGAGGGGGGCGCGGAAGATGAAGGTTTGCGCGTCGTTCAGCATGCGGCCCCAGCTGGGGAAGGGTGGCTGGGTGCCGAGGCCGACATAGGCGAGGCCGGCGTCGGCGATGATGGCCAGCGCGAACTGGATCGTGGCCTGGACGACCAGCACGGCGGAGATGTTGGGCAGGACGTGGCGGAGCATGATGGTGAGTTCGTTGCGGCCGGTGGCGCGGGCGGCCATGACGAAGTCGAGCTCGCGGACGGCCAGCGCGGCGCCGCGGGTGACGCGGGCGAAGACGGGGATGTTGAAGATGCCGATGGCGAGCATGGCGTTTCCCGCGCCGGGGCCGGCGAGGGCGGTGATCATCACGGCGGTGAGGAGGGCGGGGAAGGCGAAGGCGAGGTCGGTGAGGCGCATGACGAGATTGTCGACCCAGCCGCCGAGGGCGGAGGCGGCGGCGCCGAGGGGAATGCCGATGCCGGCGCCGACGAGGACGGCGATGAGGGCAACGGAGAGCGAGCTGCGGGCGCCGGCCATGATCATCGAGAAGACGTCACGGCCGAAGGGGTCGGTGCCGAGCCAGTGCAGCGCGGAGGGGGCGGCGAGTTTGTGGATGATGTCGATCTTGGTGGGCGGATAGGGCGTCCAGACCAGGGAGACCAGGGCCATGGCAACCATGACGAAGGTCAGCGTGCCGCCGATCAGCAGGCTGCGGCTGCGCAATCCGGATTTCATCGCGCGCTCTCGTGGGTGATACGCGGGTCGAGGCCGAGATAGGCGAGGTCGACGAGGAAGTTCACCACGATGACGGAGCCGGCGAGGAGGACGACGAGGTCCTGCACGACGATGAGGTCGCGCTGGGCGATGGCCTGGAAGACGAGGCGGCCCATGCCGGGGAGGGTGAAGACGTTTTCGACGATGACGGTGCCGGCAAGCAGGAAGGAGAATTGCAGGCCGATGATGGTGACGACGGGGATCAGCGCGTTAGGTACCGCGTGGCGCCAGAGGGCGGCGACACCGGTGAGGCCCTTAGCGAGCGCGGTGCGCACGTAGTCCTGGCCGAGGGTTTCGAGGACGGCGGATCGGGTGACGCGGGAGAGGATGGCGGCCTGCGGGAGGGCGAGGGCGAAGGCGGGCAGGATGAGGCAGCGGAAGGCGGGCCAGGCGCCTTTCTCCCAGCCGACGAAACCGCCGGCGGGGAGGATGGGGTAGGCGACGGCGAAGAGCAGGATGAGGAGAATGCCGAGCCAGAAGTTCGGCAGCGCCACGCCGACCTGGGCGATGCCCATCAGGCCCGCATCGGTGGCGCGGCCGCGGCGGGCGGCGGCGAGGACGCCGACGGGGATGGCGAGAGTGGTCGACAGGCAGATCGACGTCAGCGCGAGCGGCAGGCTGACCAGCACGCGCTGGCCGATGAGTTCGGAGACGGGCACTGAATAAGTGTAGGAAATGCCGAAGTCGCCGCGGACGATGCCCCAGATCCAGCTGAGGTAGCGGATCCAGGCGGGGCGATCGAGGCCGAGTTTGTCGCGCAGGGCGGCGATGGTGTCGGGGCGCGCGGAGGTGTCCAGCATCAGCATCGCCGGATCGCCAGGCAGCACCTGCAGGACCAGGAAGACAACGATCGAGGCGGCCAGCAGGGTCAGGATCAACCCCACCAGCCTCCGGATCAGGAAGGCGGTCACGTGGTCGCCAGGCTCACTCCGTCCAGGCTACGCCGGAGAGGTCATTGGCGAAGATCGGCTGGTTTTCCCAAAGGCCGGTCAGCTTGGCGTTCCAGACGCCGACCTTGGCGAGCGCGAACAGGAAGACGTTGGGCTCATCGTCGGAGAGCTTGCGCTGGAGCTGGCCGACGAGGTCGAGGCGGGCGGCCGGGTCGGTCGTTTCGATCCATTTCTGGTAAATGGCGCGATACCCGGCGTCCTTGTAGTTGAAGTAGTATTTGTCGCGCGCGTAGATGTCGAAGTCGTTGGGCTCGACGTGGCTGATGATCGTCAGGTCGAAGTCGGACTGCTTGAACACGCCGTCGAGCCACTGGGCCCATTCGACGGGCACCAGCTTGGCCTTGATGCCGACCTGCTCGAGCATGGCGGCGATCACCTCGCCGCCGCGGCGCGCGTAGCCGGGCGGGGGCAGCTTGATGGTCATTTCAGTGCCCGGCTTGATGCCGGCCTCGGCCAGCAGCTTCTGCGCCTTGGCGGGGTCGTAGGGGTAGGCGCCGGTGAGGTCGATGTAGCCGAGATTCCCGGGGATGTAGTGCGAGCCGATGGGTTTGCCGAAGCTGCCGAGGGCGTCGACGAGGGCGGCGCGGTCGATGGCATGGGCGAGCGCGCGGCGGACGCGGACGTCGTTGAAGGGCGGGCGCTCGTTGTTGATGGACATGATCGTCTTGCCCTGGGTCGAGCCGAGGGAGACGGTGAAGCGCTTGTCCTTGCGGATGTTGTCGAGCGCCTCGGGGGCGGGGAAGAGCGGGAAGGCATCGATGTCGCCCGCCATGATGGCGGCCGTGGCGGCGGCGGGATCGGCGATGAAGCGGAAGGTGACCTGGTTCAGCTTGGGTGCGGCGCCCCAGTAGGTCGGGTTGCGCTCAAGCTCGACGCGGTCGCCCTTGACCCAGCGCTTGAAGACGAAGGGGCCGGTGCCGACGGGGCTGGTCTTGTTGTTGGCGGCGCTGACGGGCGAGATCATCACCGCGTCGCCGCCGCCCATGTTGAAGAGGAAGAGGCCGGTGGGGCGCTTGAGGGTAACGACCGCGGTGGCGGCGTCGGTGCACTCGGTCTTCACGATCGGCTCGAAGAAGCCCTTCTGGGCGTTCGTGCTGTCGGGGGCGACGGCGCGTTCGTAGGAGAATTTAACCACCGAGCAGTCGAACGGCGAACCGTCATGGAACTTCACGCCGGTCTGCAGAGCGAAGGTGTAGGTGAGGCCGTCCGGCGAGATGGTCCAGCTCTTGGCGAGTTGCGGCGCGACCTCGCCCTGGGCGGTGACGCGGGTCAGGCCCTGGTAGATGTTCGACCATGTGACCTCCTTGATCGCCGCCGCGGCGCCCGCGGTGGGGTCGAGCATCGGGGGCTCGAGGGGCATGCCCAACACCAAGCTATCCTTCGCCGCATGCGCAGCGCCCGACAGCGCCGTCGCCGCAAGCAGTCCCGCCAGCAATCGCTTCATGCTACCCTCCCTTGGGGAAACAAACTGCGGGGAGTCCTACAGGGCGGCCGCGCGGGGTCAATCCCCCGCTTGCGCCCTGCCCTCCCCGGCGACACACTCGCCGCCTCATCCGATCAACGAGGCGCCCATGTCCATCCGCCACGCGCTCGCCGCGACCCTCCTTCTTGCCGGCGCCGCGAGCCCGGCGCTCGCCAGCCGCGACCTGTTCGTCGTCGACACCGTGGGCTCGCCCGCCTCGCTCGATCCGCATGTGCAGTGGGACCCGGACAGCTATTTCGTTTATCGAAACGTGTTCGACAACATCGTCACCCGCGACCAGAGCGGCAAGATCGTGCCGCAGATCGCGACGTCGTGGACCTATCAGTCCGACACCGTGGTGACGCTGAAGCTGCGCACCGACATCACCTTCCATGACGGCAGCAAGCTGACGCCGGATGATGTGGTGTTCTCGATCAAGCGGGTGACCGACCCCGCGTTCAAGTCACCGCAGCTGAGCCAGGTGGACAGCATTATCGCCGCCGAGGTGACCGGCCCCGATACGGTGAAGCTGACGACGAAGCAGGCCTATCCGGTGCTGATGGCGCAGCTGACGAAGATGTCGATCGCGCCGCGGGCGGTGGTGGAGAAGGTTGGCAACGAGGCGTTCAATGCGGCGCCGGTTGGCTCCGGGCCCTACAAGCTCACCAGTTTTACCCGCGGCGTGCGCACCGAGCTGACGGCGGTGCCGACCTATTGGCGGGGGGCGCCGCCCTTCGCCAAGGTCGAGTTCCGCCCGGTGCCGGATGAGAGCACGCGCATGGCCAATCTGCGCTCCGGCCGGTCGGACATCACCCGCATCCTGCTGACCGACGACGCCGAGGCGTTGAAGACGGAGGCGGCGCTGCGGGTGCTGTGGACGCCGGTCGAGCGCGTGGCGATGGTGGCGCTGAACGGGCTGACCGGGCCGATGAAGGACAAGCGGGTGCGCGAGGCGGTGGCCTATGCGATCGACCGCGACCTGATCGTTGAAGCGCTGCTGAAGGGCTATGGCAAGGCGGTCGACCAGATGATGCCGGCGGCGAATTTCGGCTACATCGAAGGGCTGCCGGGGTTCAAGTATGATCCGGCCAAGGCGAAGGCGCTGCTGAAGGACGCCGGCGTGGCGCCGGGGACGAAGATCACCTTCCCGACCGCGCCCAGCTTCGACCAGCGCGTGGTGCAGGCGATCCACCAGATGCTCGCCGATGTCGGGCTCGATGCGCAGATCCAGATGGTCGACATCGGCACCTATTTGCGCCTGCGCCAGGGCCGCCCCGAGGAGGCCGGCGATGCCAGCTTCTTCCGCTGGTCCTGCGGCTGCCAGGATGCCGACGGCGTGCTGTTCCCGCTCTATCACTCCTCCAGCCAGTGGTCGAAGGCCAACATCCCCGCGCTCGACGCCGCCATCGTCGCCGGGCGCAACACGCTCGACGAGAAGGCGCGGCTGGCGGCCTACAAGACGGCGCTGACGATCGTGCATGACGAGGTGCTGGGCGTGCCGCTCTACCAGGACGTCATGATCTTCGCCGCGCGCAAGGAAGTGAAATGGCAGCCGACGCCGAACGAGGCGTTCTTCCTGATGGACATGAGCTGGGTGCCGTGAGGGACAGGAGCCCGTAAGGAAGCGGGCTCCGCCGGCCAAGGGCCCCGAGGCCCATGGATCCCCTCAACTCTCTTGGCTGGATCGACGGCCTTCGGCTGCTAACGTCTTTCTTCGCACCGAGGGCGGGGGGACGGTGCGACTGCGCCAACTAAGGTGAAGCAATCGAAATTTGTGGGCTTCGCCAGTCTGAACGTCGAGATCGTGGGATTGCAGCTGAAGGTCGGTTCCGCAGCCAAGAGAGTTTGTGGGTTCCAAGGGCCTCTCGGCCCTTGGCCGGCGGAGCCTTTCTTTAGCTTCGCTTAAGTTCGTGCGAACCGGATCACGCCCGCCGCATCCGTCTCCGCCACCATCGAGCCGAGGCCGACGAGGTGGTTGATGTGGGCGAGCACCTCGCCGAAGGCGAAGCCGATCTGGTGGGCGTCGAGCAGGCGGGGGAAGAGCACGGGCAGGACTTCGGAGGTCGTGCGCGGGCCGGTGCAGGCGGCGAGGATGTCGTTGCAGCGGGCTTCGTGGTGGGTTTCCAGCGCGGTGATGCGCGTGTGCAGGCCGTAGAAGGGCAGGTTGTGGGCGGGCATGGCGAAGACGTCGTCGGGCACGCTGGAGCGCAGCGCCTTCAGCGAGGTGAGATAGGCGCCAAGCGGATCGGCGAGGGGATCGTTCGGCCAGACGCCGATATTGGGGGAGATGCGGGCGAGGATCTGGTCGGCGGCGAGGAACAGGCCCTCCTCGCGGCAGAGCAGCATGGCCTGGTCCGGGGCGTGGCCGCCGCCGGTGAGGATCGCGAAGCGCCGGCCGCCGATGGTGAGGCTCTCGCCGGCGACGAGTTTCTCATAGGTGTCGGGCAGGCCGGTGGTCATGCGCATATAGGCGCTGCCGCGGCCCATGGCGGCGTCGATGGTATCCTGGGCGAGGCCGTGGCTTTCGTAGAAGCGGCGCTGCTGGGCGCGGCCTTCGTCGTTGAGGTTCGCGCGGGCCTGCTGGGCGGCGGCGTATTCGACCGGGGTCATCCACAGCGGCAGGCCCATGGTCTCGGTCATCCAGCCGGCGAGGCCGAGGTGATCGGGGTGGAAATGGGTGAGGATCAGGCGGGTCAGCGGCTTGCCGCCGAGCTTGTCGCGGATGGCCTCCTGCCAGACCGTGCGGGTCCTGAGGTCGGACACGCCGGTATCGACCGCCGCCCAGCCGTCGCCATCCTCGATGAGGTAGATGTTGACGTGGTCGAGCTGGAACGGCAGGGCCATGCGCAGCCATCGGATACCCGGCGCGATATCGACCATCTCGCCGGCGGCCGGCGGTACGGGTCGGGGGAAAATCAATTCGGAGGCTTGCGCGGTCGCGGACATGCGGGCGACGTTAGGGGGCACGCTGCACTGCGGCAAGCCGTGGAGAAGATATGAGCCTCACCGCCAACGCATTCCTCATCCACGGCCGTTCGGTCGAGGTGCGGCGTTGGGGCGCGCCGGGAGCTACGACGCTGGTGCTGCTCCATGAAGGTCTCGGATGCGTCGACCTTTGGCGCGACTTCCCGGACCGGCTCGCAGACGCCACCGGCCTTCCGGTCGTCGCCTGGTCGCGCCTCGGCTACGGCCGCTCTGCCCCGTGCCCCCTGCCCCGGCCACTTGACTATCTCCTCCGTGCCGCACGCGACGATGTCGCCCCCGTGCTCGATGCCGCCGGCATCGGCCACTGCGTGCTGATCGGCCATTCCGATGGTGCCTCCATCGCCGCCCTCTACGCCGCCGCCGGCGACCCACGAGTCGTCGGCATCGCCCTAATATCGCCGCATTATTTCGTTGAGCCGATATGCATCGCGGCAATCGACGCAGCGCGCGACGCCTACATTACGGGGACCCTGCGCGAACGCATGGCGCGCTACCACGACAATGTCGACATTGCTTTCCACGGGTGGAACGCCGCCTGGCGCGATCCCGCATTCGCCGAGCTCGACCTGTGCAAGGAGGCCCGCTCTTTAAAAATCCCGGTGCTGCAGATCCAGGGCACCGCCGACCCCTACGGCACAATGGCACAGCCGGAGACCCTCGCCATGCCCAACGTCACCACCCTGGCCCTGGCCGCGAAGCACGCCCCGCATCTCGAAGCTCCAGAGGCCACACTGGCTGCCATCGCAACCTTCGTCGCCAACCTCCCGCAATGAGCGGCCTCTTCGTCCACCGCTACCGCGTCCAGTTCTCCGACACCGACGCCGCCCGCATTGCCTATACCGGCCGCATCGCAGACATGGCGCTCGACGCCATCGATGCTTGGTATGTCGCCCGCCTTGGTACCGACTGGTTCGCGCTGAACCTTGATCACGCGATTGGCGCCCCCTTCGTCCACATGAGTTTCGATTTCCGTGCCCCCCTGTCGCCGCGCGACGAGCTGCTGAGCACTGTGCGTCTGACCAAGGCCGGGCGAAGTTCGCTCTCCTTCACCGTCACGGGACGGGCCGCCACCTCCCAGCGGGTTTGCTTCGACGCGAAATTTGTCTCGGTCTTCATCGACCGCGACACCGGGCGCTCCCGCCCTGCGCCGGCCTTCCTCGCCGCGGCCATCGCCCGCGAGGCCACGTTGGGCCTATCCGATCAGGCGCAGTAGCTCAGCGAAACTCTCTTCGAGGGACTTGCCCGTGGTGTCCAGCACGAGATCTGCCCGGGCGTAAAGCGGTTCGCGCGCGGATAGGATCGCCCGCAGGTCATCCATCGCCGTGCGCGAGTCCCTCATGGGGCGCAGGTCGCCCTGCGCAAGCACCCGCTCCATGTGCTCCTCGGGCGCGGCCCGAACCCAGATCGTACGGCAGGACCGCAGCAGCATGGTGTAGGCGGCCGGCGTGGAAACGATGCCTCCGCCTGCCGCTATCACGAATGCGCCGGCACCCTCGAGGAGCTGTTCCAGCGCGTCGTATTCCAATCGGCGAAACCCGGTTTGGCCATGCCGCGCGAAAATCTCCCGTAATGCCGCCTTGGCCACCCGCTCCACCTCGCGGCCGAGTTCATAGAATGGCACCTGGCGCGCCTCAGCCAGCATCCGCCCAAGGCTGGACTTGCCTGCCCCGCGCAGGCCGACCAATGCCACTCGCGTCTCCCGTCCCGGCGAGGCCCGCACGGCGAAATGGCGTGCCAGCACCGCATGAGCCTCCTTCACCTGTTCCTCCGTGAGCCCGGCAATGAGCATATCGATCGGCCCCTCCTGCCGATCAAACAACAGGTCCGCCGAATTCAGCCCAAGCGCCCCGGCTATGGCACGCAGCAGCAGGACCGACACGTTTCCTCGCCCGCCCTCGACCATCGCGATATAGCGTTCCGACAGGCCCGACTGCTCAGCCAGCAACCGTCTGCTCATGCCGCGGCGTGCCCGTGCCAGACGCACGCGCTCGGCAAGGGACTGCAAGTAGATACGGTCATCCACCTCGGCCGGCACGGACCGGCCGGAGGCGCCCAAGAAAGCGTCGACTTCGTCGCCTGACACTGCGGACCTCCGTTACCGTCAAAGCTTATGTTACCCCGCAGCGCCCCACCAATACCGTCGCCGCATTGCCCCGTGCGTCGAAACATGATCGGCTCGCGCCAACCCAGGGGAGGACCGGATGACCTATGCCATCGCCCGCAGCATCATGTTCACCGTCCTACTTGCTATGACCACGCCCCTTGCCCGCGCTGCAGACTACCCCACGCCGAGGCACGCCAACTGGGTGGCGCGCGATTTCCGCTTCCACACCGGCGAAACCCTCGCTGAGTTGCGCCTTGCCTACACCACAATCGGCGCGCCCACCGGCGAACCCGTCCTCATCCTGCACGGTACCGCGGGCTCGGCAGCCTCGATGCTCGCTCCCACCTTCGCCGGCGAGCTCTTTGGCCCCGGCCAGCCGCTCGACGCCTCCCGCTACTACATTATCATCCCGGACGCCCTCGGTATCGCCGGTTCGGCCAAGCCCTCCGATGGACTGCGTGCGAAATTCCCTCGCTATACCTACGACGACATGGTCCTCGCGCAGTACCGCCTAGTCACCGAAGGCCTGGGCGTGAAACATCTCCGCCTCGTCCTGGGCAACTCCATGGGCGGCATGCACACTTGGCTCTGGGGCGTGACCTATCCCGACTTCATGGATGCTCTAGTGCCGATGGCCTCCCAGCCAACGGAAATGTCAAGCCGGAACTGGATGATGCGCCGCCTCATCATCGACAGCATTCGCAACGATCCCGACTGGAACAACGGGAACTACACCGCCCAGCCGCGCTCTCTGCGGGTAGCCAATGTCTTCTACGGCATCGCCACCAACGGCGGCACGCTGGCCTATCAGCAGCAAGCCCCAACCCGCGACGCGGCCGACAAGTTGCTGAACTCCCGCCTCACCGCCCCCTTCACTGTCGACGCCAACGACTTCTTGTATCAATGGGAAGCCTCGCGCGACTACAACCCTGCTCCGCAGCTCGATCGCATCCGCGCCGCGCTGCTGGTCATCAACTCCGCCGATGACGAGCGCAATCCGCCGGAAACTGGGTTGCTGGACGCGGCACTCCAACATATTCCCGGCGCCCGCTATCTGCTGATCCCCGCGAGCACCGCCACGCGCGGCCACGGAACCACCGGCATGGCCGCCTTCTGGAAAGCCATCCTGCCCCCCTTCCTGCAAGCCGCCCCACGCCGCGGGCCGTAACCTCAGGCGCTCCCGAGGCTCCTGAGCGCCTGATCGAGCTTCTCGCGCGCCGCCTTCCGGCCGGCCTCGTCGAGCTGGCTTGGATCGAGCGTAAGATCGAAGCCAGTCACATGCGCCTCAACAGTGGGCAGTGCCGCATCGATGTCTTCGGGCACCACGACGGCGTAGGGCATCACCGCCCGGCTGATGCCCTTCATGCGGATCGCCTCCATCGGCCGCGCCTCGACGATGTGACGCACATGGGCGTAGGTCTCGTAGCTCATCACGATCCCGCCCGGCTCGGCCGCCTGCTGCAGCCGCGCGGCTAGGTTCGCCTCAGCGCCGATGATCGTATAGTCCATGCGATCCTGGCTGCCGAAATTGCCGACATTGCAAAATCCGGTGTTGATGCCCATCCGTGCCCGAAACGGCCAGGCCAATCCCAGCGCCCGCCAGGAGACCCCGAGCTCCCCGATCCGCCGCTGCATCGCCAGCGCCATCTCGACGCAGGCCCGCGCGTCCTCCGCCACGCCCTTCGTTTCAGGGTCACCGAAGAACACCAGCACCGCATCGCCGATGAACTTATCGACCGTGCCGCCATAGGTCTGCGCGATCGCGGCCATTTCGGTAAAATACTCGTTGAGGATCCGCGTCAGATCCTCGGGCTGCATCTGCTCGGTGGTCGCAGTGAAATCCTGAATGTCGGAGAAAAAGATCGTCAGCTTCTTCCGTTCGGTCGCGATCGTCACATCCTTCAGGCCGGAGAAGATGCTCTTGTAGACCTGAGGCGAGATATATTTGGCGATCTTCATCGAGATCGTCGCCAGGAAATCGTTAGCGCCGACGAGTTCCCTATTGAGATCAGCAAGCCGCAGCCCCTGCCGCCGCTGATAGCCGATAAACGCGGCGCCGCTGCCAGTGAGCATCAGCATATACGCCAGCAGCCACTTGAACGCGAAAATATTGTCGTCGATGCGCTGGCGCACCGTGATCGACTGAATGGCGCGGACGTCGCCCAGTTTCCAGTCGCGCTTGGGGCTGTCGGGATGGCTGTTGTGACAGTCCACGCAGGCTTGCCCCATCAAGACCGGTGTGGCCAGGCGGAACTGCCGGTCGAACGGCGTGCCAGACACTTCAGTCAGCACCGCCCTGGAATCGGCCCGCAAAGCAGCCAGCGCATGTGTTTCGAAGATGTCGAGATTATGCGGTTCTCGCCCGCGGAACGGCAGGTCGGATACGAACCGGTAGCTCACACCACCGTTGTCGCCACCGAAAATCGCCCCGAGTTCCAGGGAGAATGTGGCGGGAATGGGAATCGCGCCAGACTCGGTCTTGTAAAGATGCGACGCCCGCACCTGCTCATGCGCGGCAACGACGCGCGCCACGACATCGCCGGCATAGAAATCGCGCACCGCATCGATCACCCGCGACATGTCGTGCGCCTGGCGGCCAAGCTGGCTTTCCGACAACGATTTCAGATCCATCCAGACCGCCAGCGGCAGACCGAGCAAGACCATAACGAACAACGCCGAGAGCAGCGCCAGGCCTCGGTTCATACTAGGCCCACCCAGTTCATGTGATGGCTAAGGCGCACGTCGGCGATTGCATAGGCCTGCCCCCTTTCCTTCAGGACAGTCTATGCCCGAAGCCTTGCTTCTGAACAGACGCCGACGACGCCCGCCCGGCCAAATCTCAATACGTCGCCCGCCCACCCGAAAGGTCAAACACCGATCCCGTGGTGAAACTGCACTCGGGGCTCGCGATGAACGCCACTTCGGCAGCGATCTCGGCAATCTCCGGAAACCGGTCCATCGGAATCCGTGCCCGCGCGCCATCGATATGCGCCTGCGTCATCTCATGGAACAGGTCTGTCACAGTAATGACCGGCGCCAGCGCATTCACCGTAATGCCGGATTGCGCGAGTTCACGCGCCAGCGACTTGGTATAGCCGATCACCCCCGCCTTGGCCGCCGAATAGGCGCAGATCCCCGCGGTGCCTTCCTTGCCGACGATGGAAGAGACGTTGATCACGCGACCATAATGCGCCGCCCGCATATGCGGAATCACTGCCCGGCAGCCATGATGAACGCCGGTGAGATCCACCGCGAGCACGCGATGCCAGGCATCCTCCGGATACTCCCACGACGGCGCCACCGGCCCGTTCACCCCGGCATTATTCACCAGCACGTCGATCCGCCCGAACGCCGCCATAGTGGCCTCCGTCGCGGCCTCCACCGAGGCAAGACTGGTGACGTCCACCTGCAGTTGCAAGGCCGGCACAAACCGCTCGGGCGCCCGAGTATCGATATCCCATACCGCGACCCGGCATCCCTCCTCGGTCAGCCGCCGCGCGATGCCGAGCCCGATGCCCCGCACCGCCCCGGTCACAATGGCCACCTGGCCGGTAAAACGCTGCATCGTCATGCTCTCAACTCCGCTGCGGCGTCGTGCGCGCGACGAGCCCGGCGGGGGTCGCGACATGGTGGGTATGGCCGATGTCCTCATGGGTCATGCGGAAACTGAGCATCCGCTGCGTCGCCTCCAGCAGCATCGGCCGATAGCCGGCTTCGGCAGCGACGTTGCGGGTCTCGCCGGGATCCGCGCGCAGATCATACAGCACCGGCGCCAGCCCGGGCAGATGCACGTATTTCCACGCCGCCGTCCGCAGCGCCGCCATCGGCCCGGCATCGGCCGGGAAATCCGCCGGCAGCGGCGTCGGCTCCGGCCAGCCGCCGCGCAGATCATATTCGAAATGAACCTCGGCGCGCCACGATGCCGGCGTCTCGCCCTTTATCCACGGCAGCAACGACACCCCGTTGCACGTCTGCGGCACCGCCTGTCCGAGCCAGTCGAGGATCGTCGGCATCAGATCGACCGCCTCGGTGAACGCCGATACCTCCCGCCCGCCGGCGATCCCCGGCGTGCGGATGATCAGCGGCAGATGGTAACTCTGGTCGAACCAGCCGATCTTGCCGAGCAGCCGATGATCGCCAAGCTGTTCACCGTGATCGGAAGTGAACACCACCAGCGTGCTGTCCCACAAACCGCTGTCCTTCAGCTCCGCGATGATGCGCCCGATCCAGTCATCGATTTCCGCAATCATGCCGTAGTAGGCCCGCCGCGTGAGCACGATGTCCTGGTCGGAGAGGTCGGCCACCCGCCCCGACGCACCCTCGTAGTAGGACGCCCGCTTCTGCACTCCAAGCCAGTGCGCGAGCATCGGATGCTGCGCCGCCTCCTCCCCCGCCGTCGCCGCCCGCACCGGCGCCGGCAGATCCGCATCAGGCACCAGCTGATGATACGGCGCCGGCGCGATGAACGGCGGATGCGGGCACAGGAAATTCAGGTGCAACAACCACGGCCGATCCGGTCGCATCACCCGCGCGCCACGCAGGAACTGCAGGCCATACTCGCCCGTCCACGCCGTATCCGAATGCTCCGCGGGCACAACGCACGGCGAAGCCGTCGGCCCGCATTTGCCGTCGGTCGGATGATACAGCACGAAGGGGTTCTCCGGCAGCGCGAAGCCCCGGCTCGCCACCCAGGAAAAATAGTTGCGGTAGTCCACCTCGTCGAAATGCGCGTAGACCTGCCAACCCTCCATCACGTCGCCGATTTCGGCGAAGCGCGGATCCCCCGCCGGCAGTCGCGCCGGATCGGGCGTCGTCGTCGTGTAGCCGATCAGATACGGCTCCATGCCGGACTTGCGCACCTCGGTCGCCAGGTTCGGATGCCGCGCATCGAGCGGAATACCATTGGCCACCACCCGATGGTTCATCACGTATTGCCCGGTCAGCAGGCTCGCCCGCGCCGGCCCGCAGGGTGCAGCCTGGCCGAAATGGTTGCGGAAAAGCACTCCTTCGGCCGCCAGCGCATCGAGATGCGGCGTCCGCGCCGCCCGCATCCCCACTGCGCCGAGACTGTCCCCGCGCCATTGGTCAACGCAGATGAACAGCACGTTCCTGGCACGGGCGGCGGGCGGAGTCGGCATGGTGTTTGTCCGGCACGGTTGTCCCCACTATCCTGGCCCGAACGGGTTCGGACGGGAAGTGACGGCGGGATGATGGAGTTCGTGAAGGCGCCTGGCTGGCTACCGGCCGGGCGACGTGTCTATGCGATCGGCGACGTGCACGGCTGCGACCGGCAATTGGCGGAGATCCACGGCATGGTCGCCGACGACCTGCGCGCGCGCCCCTGCCCCGCCCCGCTCCTGGTCCATCTCGGCGACTACGTCGATCGTGGCCCCGACAGCCGCGGCGTGATCATCCGCCTCATGCAGGGCAACCCGGTCAAGGGCGTCCCCACCGTCAACCTCATCGGCAACCACGAACAGACGATGATTGACGCCCTTTCGGGCCAGGGCGCCGCGATGACCGACTGGATGATTGCCGGCGGCCGCGAAGCGCTGCAAAGCTGGGGCGGCGACCCCGACGCCCCGCGCAGCGAATGGCCGCAACACGTCCCGTCCGAGCACATGGACTTCATGCGTGCCCTCAGCCTCACCCATCAGGAAGGCGGCTACTTCTTCGTCCATGCCGGCATCCGCCCTGGTGTGCCGCTTGCTGAACAGACGCGCCAGGACATGCTGAGCATCCGCCAGTCCTTTCTCTATTCCGAGGCCGATCTCGGCATCGTCGTCGTGCACGGTCACACGCCGAAGGACGGCCCCGTCATCCGCCCGAACCGCATCGGCATCGACACCGGCGCCGTCTTCGGCGGCTGGCTGACCTGCGCGGTCCTGGAAGACGACCGCGTCGCCTTCATCTACGCCTGAGCGGGATCAGTTCCGCCGCGGAAAAGGATGCTCCAGCGAACCACCAGCGCCGCAAAACCTGGCCGATACGTTGTCCCGGGCGTCGGCGTGCTTCGACGCCAGGCCAAGCCGCGTCGGCGTCAGGATGATCACGTGCTCACCCTGGGCCGTGCCGTCGAAGTCCGCCCGCACCACCCGCATTCCGCCCGCGCCGTCGGGCCGCCCGATGCCCGTGAACGCGCACGACCATCCCTTCGCGTTCACCGCGATATGCACAACCGCGACCCCGCCGGGCGCCATCATGATCAGCAGTTCCCGCGTCGGATCGACCGGCGTGCCATAGCGCCCGACCAGTGCATCGACGGGGGACGACACCTGTGAATCAGGTTTGTAGGCCAGCACCGCCAGCCGCCGCAGATACTGCTGCAACAGGCAATTCGTCACTGCGCCGCAGCGATTACGCGCCGACGTCCAGTCCTGGTGCCCCTTCAGCAACAGGTTGGCCGCCGGATCGCGTTCATCATCCGTGAGACCCAGCGCCGTCACCGCATCGCCGTAGGCCGCCACCGCCCGCTCGTCGAGCGAGGAAACCGCCGTGTCGGCGCAGATCGCCTTTTCCACCACCGTCGCGGCCTTGGTACAGTCGAACGAGGCCGCTCGTGCCTGGCAGCAGAACAGCAGAACGACCAGAACGACGGCAAGACGCATCGAAACCTCCGGGCGGAACCGACCCCGATCATGCGCCCATTGCCGCTCCCGGCCAAGGCGCGGATCAACGGTTCAGGCCGCCTGCAAGTCGCGCAGGAAGTGCCGCACCTCCTGGTCCAGTGTCGCCGACTGCTCGCGCAACCGCGCCGAGGTTGCCCCCACCAGGCGCGACTGCGCCCCGGTCTGCTCCACCGCCACCGAGACCTCGGCCATATTGGCATCCACCTGCGCCGTCCCCGTTGCCGCCTGCTGCACCGCGCGGGCGATCTCCTGCGTCGCCATTCCCTGTTCCTCGACCGCGCCGGCGATGGTCGTGGCGATTTCGCTCATCCGCTGGATGGTCGCCCCGATATTGCGCAGCGCGCCGACCGCCTGCTCAGTGGCGCCCTGCATAGCGGTGATCTGGGTGCCAATCTCGCCCGTGGCTCGCGCCGTCTGGTTCGCCAGCGTCTTCACCTCATTGGCGACCACGGCAAATCCGCGCCCCGCCTCGCCCGCCCGCGCCGCCTCGATCGTCGCATTCAGCGCCAACAGGTTGGTCCGCTCGGCGATGTCGCTGATCAGCCGGACCACATCGCCGATCCGGCTCGCCGCATCCGACAGCCCCGCCACGCTCTGGTCGGTCGCCTGCGCCTCGCGCACGGCCTCCCCCGCGATGCCCGCGCTTTCAGCGACCTGCCGCGCGATCTCCTCGACCGACATCGCCAGCGTCTCTGCACTCGCCGCCACCGCCTGCACGCTGCCGGTCGCCTCGTGCGAAGCGCCTTCAACTGCCTTCAGCAGATGCCCGCTCGACCCCGCCGCCGCCGTCATGTCGTCCGCCGCCGCCCCCATCTCGCCCGCCGATGCTCCCACCGCCTCGACCACCGCCGCCACCGAGCGCTCGAACCGCTCCGCCAGTCGCACCTGCGCCGTCATGTCGCGCCACGCCAGCATCGGCCCGACATAGGCGCCATCGGCCCCATGCAGCGCCGAGGCCACCACCTCGTAGCGCCGATCGCCAAGGCTCACCCGGCTGCGCAGCGGCAGCCCCGCCGGATCGGCAAAGGCCGCCCGCGCCGCCTCGGGATCGTCGTAGAGCACGTCGATCCGCTCCCCCAGCAGCGCCTCCGGCGCCACCGGCAACTGTGCCCCGGCATCACGCAACTGCTGCACCATTTCCGAATTGATGAACCGCACCGTGAAGTCGCGCCCCGCATCCGCGGTCACCACGCCGAGCGGCATCTGCTCGATCATCTGCCCCTGCACGAACGCCTTGCGCACCGCCAGCCGCAACACCTCCAGCGCCGCGGCCATGTGCCCGATCTCATCGCGCCGCCCCCTGGCGTCGATGGCGACATCGGTCTCCCCTTTCGCCATGGCCTGCAGCGCCCGCGTCATCGCTGCCACCGGCCGCGCCACCGCCCGCACCGTCAGAACCCCGGAAACCAGCAGCACCACCGCGATTCCGCCGGCGATCGCCAGCAGGTTCCATCGCGCCGCCACCTGCGCCGCCGTCGAGGCCGCCAGCGCCGTCTCCGCCCGGTCGGCGAACTCCCGCCCCAGCGCCCCCAGCCCGGTCTCGAGCGCCATGCCCGCCACCTCCTCGGTGCCGCCGTTGAACGCAAGCATCTCGCTGGCCATGTCGAACAGATGCCGCGCCGACTGCCGCAGCTTCATGCCGGTCGCTGCCATATCCTCCACGGTTTCCTTGAAATCCTCGGAAATCCGCGCCCGCAGCATCCCCGGCAGATGGCTTTCCGCTGACTGCTCCGCCGCGTTCACCTTCTCCGCCAACCCGGTGTCGCCGGTCGCCAGAAACCGGTTCGTCGCATCGCGCATGTTGAGAACGGCGAGTTGGAAGGTCCGCAGATGCTCCTGCAGTTCCTCCATTTCCGACGGCATCAAGTCCTCCAACGCCAGGTCCCGCCGCACCGCGCCGACCGCGCTGTCGAACCGCGACTGCATCGTCATGAACGCGTTGTCGCGCTCCTGCAGCATCGCGCTCCGCATCGCCGCCTTGCGCGTCACTGCCTCGCGATAGGGCGCCAACCCACCGGCCGCACGGCGCACCGCCGCCGCGCCATCGGCCCCCGCCAGCCCGGCGGCCTCATCCAGCGCATCCTGCACCCGCTCCGCCTCGCGCAGCGCCGCCGCCGCCGCCTGCTCGACCCTATCGGCCGTCTGCTGAAACTGCATGTCCCGGCTGGCCAACTGCATCGCCCGCGCCGCCACCAGCGCCCGCGCTGCCGCCCGCTCCGCCCCGTTTGACGCCGCCATGCCATCCGCGAACCCGCGGAGATCACCCAGTGACGACAGCACCGACAGCACCAGGCCACCCACCAGCAGCAACGCCGAGAACGACCCCAGCGTGATCTTCCCCCCGATCGACACACTCCGCCACACGTCCAAACGCCGCATCGTCAACGATCCTTCTCATACCGTGCTAATGCTTCCACGCGGAGATTAATCGAAGATGTATCGAATGCCGGTTTCCCGCATACGTTAGTATTTCGGCAGCCCAACAAGATGCGCCGCCGCCAACACCCCCCAGGCCAGCACCATCACGACGGTCGTAAACCGCCAGTTCCACCGCACCGTCACCGTCCACGGGTCCGACCCCGTCCACCGCGCCGTCGCCAGCGCCGAAGCCGACATCGGCGTCAGCCCGACCGCCACCCCCCAGCCCAGCATGCACGCGAACGCGAACACCTGCGGCGACACCCCGAAGGCCATCGGCTCCGGCACCGCCGCCCCCAGGATCGCCACCACCGCGATCGCGTTGAACCCGATCAGCCCGGCCGCCGTCATCACCACCGGCACCGCCAGCGCCACCACCAGCCCAGGCACCCCCGGCACCACCGCCGCCAGCCCCCCCGCCGGCAACGCCGCCCCCCGCGCCACGCCGAGAAACCCGCCCGCCGCCAACACCGTCGCCTCCCCCCGGAAAGACGGCACCCGCGCCACGAACCGCCCCACCCGCCGCCCGATCATCGCCAGCGCCAGCCGCGGCCGCATCGCCCGCGCCGCCTGCACACCAATCCACCCGAACCCCACCGCCGGCACCATCGCCGTCACCCCCACCGACAGCGACACACCCCCGCCCGCCGCCACCACCTCCGCCAGCCCCATCACCAGCAGCACCAGGCCCACCACCCGCAGATGCACCGCCCACCCCTCGCCCGACGCCGCGGTCACGCCCTCCTCCCCCCGCTCACCGCGATCCAGCCACCACCCCGCCGCCATCATCCCCAGCGACACCACGAACCCCACCGGCATCAGCGGCCGCAAATCCGCCGCCGGCACCGCCGTCGACACCACCGCCGTCATGATGTTCAGCGGGCTCCAGCAATTCATCGCCGCGAACCCGCGATACGCCCCCAGCAACATCCGCCGCCGCGCCGCCACCCCGGCCCCGCCCCGCGCGGCCATCGCCCCCAGCAACTCAATCGACCCATAAGAAAGAATAATCCCGAACAGATGCCCCCCCGCCGTCACCGCCGCATAGCGCCGCCCCGCCGGCTGCCCGATCAACTGCCGCCCACAGCGCCGCACCGTCGGGCTGGTCTCCGCCGCCTCCCGCAACGCCCCCAGCGCAAGGAAAAACGCCGCATACGCCGCCCCCCGCCGCCAGGCCGCCCAGAACACCCCCCACGGCTCCGGCGCAACCGCGATCGCCGTCATCCCGATCGCCACCAGCACCGTCAGCAACACCCGGATCACCCGCCGCTGTCGCCCGAACTCCAGCACCAGAAACAGCAGAATTGCCCCCGCCGCCCCATTCCCCGCCCAGCGCACGCCGCCCAACTGATCGAGCAACGTCCCCACCCAGGCCACTAGATAGACCGCCGCACTCACCGCTCACCCACCCCGCCTTGCATCCGGCCCGATGATGCGCCGCCGCATCGTCCCTGGACAGACCGCCCCCTTCACGGCATGTCTCCGCCCAACCCCCATCCCCCGAGGCCCCCATGCTCTTCGACTTCGATAAGATCCCCGCCCAGGACCGCTACAAGCTCCTGGTCTCCACCGTCGGCCCCCGCCCCATCGCCTGGGTCGTCACCCAGGACGCCAACGGCGTCACCAACGCCGCCCCCTTCTCCTTCTTCAACGCCGTCTCCGGCGACCCGCCCCTCGTCATCATCGGCATCGGCGGCCGCAAACCCGGCGACGCCAAGGACACCGGCAACAACATCCGCGAAACCGGCCAGTTCGTCGTCAACATGGTCTCCGACGCCAACGCCGAAGCCATGAACATCACCGCCATCGACTTCCCCGCCGGCGTCGACGAAATCAAGGAAGCCGGCCTCACCACCCTGCCCAGCAGCAAAATCAAAGTGCCCCGCATCGCCGAAAGCCCCGTCGCCTTCGAATGCGAGCGCTTCATGAACATCGACCTCGGCATCGACCGCACCCTCATCATCGGCAAAGTCCTCGCCGTCCACGTCCACGACGACGCCGTGCTGAACGCCGAACGCTGCTACATCGACAACGAAAAACTCGACCTCATCGGCCGCCTCCACGGCGCCGGCTGGTACAGCCGCACCCGCGACCGCTTCGACATGCCGCGCATCGCGCTGGCGGACTGGAACAAGAAGGGCTGAAGGCGAGCGTCGGGAGGGGCGAAGCCGGTAAGCAAGTAAGATGTTCTTTTTAAAAAAAGAACCAAAAATTTCTGCCAACGGCTTCGCCCCCAACGGCACCATCCCCTAACACCTCACCCTCTGTACCTCGTCATTGCGAGGAGCGAAGCGACGCGGCAATCCAGGAACCATCCCGCGCGAGCCCTATCCCCCAAAAGAAAAACACAGCCACCGACCAATTTCCTATTGCCCTCCCAGACTCCACTTGTTATATAATACAACCAACATCACACACACCCAAGAAGGACCCATGACCCAACCGCCCGCCCCCAGCAACGCGCCCACCGCAGCTCCGGCCCCCCAGGCCGAGGCCTGCATGGCGTTTGCCCAGGCGCTGACGGCGGTCATCCACACGCTCTTCACCTACATCTTCCAGCGCCTCCACGCCCTCGGCCCGCTGGGCAACCCCGTCCTGCGCCGCATCTCACGCGCCAACCGCCTGATCCAGACCACCATGACCCAGCTCGCCGCCGGCACCTGGAAAGCCCCCCGACAACGCGCCGCCCGCGCCAATAAGCAGTCCGCCCCCAACGCCGAACCAAAGCCCAAGCGCCCCTACATCCCCCAAACCAAGGGCTGGCTCGGCACCACCTACGGCTACCTCATCCGCGGCTATTTCGCGCAGGTCGAGCACATCCTCACCCGCCCCGAAACCCAGACCCTCCTCGCCCCCCCCCCCCCC
>Ga0164297_10000293_pt1 | contig 64257 bp, 34 predicted proteins | sample GEODES058metaG_FD_113539 | JGI IMG/M metagenome (GOLD analysis project Ga0164297, IMG submission 113539) | Dystrophic lake water microbial communities from Trout Bog Lake, Wisconsin, USA - GEODES058 metaG | ecosystem: Environmental > Aquatic > Freshwater > Lake | place: USA: Trout Bog Lake... | reverse complement strand
TCTCTGCAGTCTGATAGTGCTGTTATGCTAGTTTGCTGTGCACGTATAGTGGCGATCGAGCTATTACCTAGCGTAATGGTATTACTACATGTTGCGGCTAATCCTACAGCACCATTACCTAAGAACGTGTTATTAACTCCGGTGGTATTTGTGCATCCAGCAATATATCCTAGTGCGGTGTTACTGATGCCAGTGGTGTTGAGGTAGAGGCCGTAGGTTCCTACTGCGGTATTTGCGCAGCCAGTGGTATTGCAATAGAGGCTGCTGGCACCCACTGCGACGTTGCAGGCACCCGTGGTGTTACAGGAGAGGCTGCTGGTACCTACTGCGACATTGTAGTTGCCATAGGTGTTGAAGTAGAGGCTGAGGCTACCTACTGCGGTGTTGTTGCTACCGCCATGGCCACATACATTGGCATTATAGCCTACTACTGTATTACCAACGCCTGTAGTATTGCCATAAAGGCTCCGTGACCCTATTGCGGTGTTGCAGCTGCCAGTAGTGTTGCATCCGAGAGTACCATAGCCTATTGCGACGTTGCTGATGCCACTGATATTATTCTTCATGGAGCATCCGCCCATGGCGATATTATAGCTACCATAGGTATTGTTATAGAGGGTACAATAGCCTATTGCGATGTTATTGCAACCGGTTTTATTGCAATATAAAGAAAGTTGGCCGATTGCTGTATTTGCGCAGCCAGAAGTATTGTAAAGTAAGTTGGCTGCGCCTATGGAGATGTTGCATGAGCCTATGGTGTTAGACTGGAGATTGTTATATCCTACTGCGACATTATAAACTCCGGTGGTATTAGCAGGGAGGGTAGTAGCACCTACTGCAGTATTACACCCGCCGGAAGTGTTGCATTTGAGGCTGCCATAACCTATTGCGACGTTGAGGCAACCGGTGATATTTTTATTGAGGGCTATAACACCCACTGCGGTATTATAGGTACCACTGCTGTTATAAGCTAATGATCCATATCCCACTGCGACGTTAGCAGAGCCGGTCTTATTTAAACAAAGGCTACCATAGCCTATCGCGGTGTTACAGACGCCGGTGGTGTTGTTGTAGAGGGCAGACATTCCTATGGCGACGTTTGTATTACCACAAGTGTTGTTGGAGAGGCTGTTATAACCTATTGCAACGTTATACAGACCGAAGATGTTGCAGTATAGGCTCCTAGCGCCCACTGCTGTGTTGTAACCACCGGTAGTATTATTGTATAGGCTGCTGAAGCCTAATGCGACGTTACAGCCGCCAGAGGTATTGTAGGCGAGACTGCCATAGCCTACTGCGGTGTTACACATGCCGATAGTGTTACAGATGAGAGTGTTGACTCCTACTGCGGTGTTGCTGACGCCAGAGGTGTTGGCGCAGAGGCTACCGGCACCTATCGCGGTGTTATTGCAGCCGGTGGTGTTCAGTGCGAGAGTATTATAGCCTATAGCTGTGTTGAGTATGCCGATAGTATTACATTTAAGAGATCCATAACCTAATGCTATATTGTTACACCCGGTAGTATTATTACTTAAAGAACAGCAACCAATAGCAATATTATTTGCGCCAGTACTACTGCTATTTGTTGGACTGATAACTAGAAACTGGCAGCAGGTGCCTAGACTAGCACCACCAACAACAGATCCGTTTACATAAAGTCCGCTGTTATTGACGCATAGTCTCACGCAGTTGCCTGCCTGTACCACGAATATACATGCCAATGCGGCTGATCCAGCATAATTTCCTAAAATTACATTACCGATACCTGTTGTGATACAGCATCCTGCACCATACCCTACTACGGTGTTGCAGGCACCCGTGGTGTTGCAGAAGAGACTGCCATAGCCTATTGCGGTGTTGTAAACTCCGGTGGTGTTGTAGTATAGGCTCTTAGCGCCCACTGCGGTGTTGTTGATTCCGGTGGTGTTGGCGCAGAGGCTGAAGGTTCCTACTGCGGTGTTCAAGCTGCCAGTGGTATTGCAGAAGAGACTGCCATATCCTACCGCGATGTTCGAGTAGCCACAGGTGTTGCACTTAAGGCTTTGGTAACCTAGAGCGATGTTGTTACAGCCAAAGATGTTACCATATAATGATTTATAACCTAGAGCGATGTTATTGCTACCGGTGGTATTGGACCTCAATACTCCGTAACCTACAGCAATGTTATTGCTACCAGATGTATTATTAACTAACGGTCCGAATCCGCCAACGGCAAAGTTACTATTACCTGTTGTATTTGCTTGAAGTGCTTGGCAACCAACGGCAAAGTTATAACATCCGGTAGTATTACAAGCTAGTGCGCTCTGTCCTATGGCAAGGTTGTTACTACCTATCGTGTTGCTAGCCATAGCAAACTGTCCGATGGCAAGGTTATTGATACCGCCTGTGTTTGAACACATTGCGCCGTAGCCAAAAGCAGTGTTATAGTTTCCAGTTAGGTTCCTGTATAAAGCTACACGACCAGCGGCGAAGTTACCACATCCAGTGGTATTACTGAATAAGGTGCTATGTCCTATAGCTATATTATTTGAACCACAGGTATTTGATCTAAGTGCGCCATACCCCATGGCGAAGTTATCCGACCCACAGGAGTTTGCGCTTAAGGTACAACAACCGATAGCTATGTTGTTGACGCCGCTACTACTAATAGTAGGGCTGGTAATATAATAACTACAGTAGGCGTTTAGGCTGACACTACCACCTCCACCACCGCCGCTTATTCCCAATGATGCGGTAGTTACCCATGTAGCTGTGGTGCCATTGCTTTGTAGCACTGTGCCTGCAGATCCTATTCCTATAAAACTGGTCGTGCCTGGTGCGGCCTGATATAATAAGGCTCCAGTAGTGCCTCCTACTATGGTACTAGATGTTCCTTGAACCCAACCGAGCTGTCCGCCGTTTGAATACAAATAAGCACCCTGTGCTGGGGGCGAAAGGAATCCGCTGGTATTTGGTGCTATTTGATAGTGTAGTCCATAGGCCATGCCGCCTGCTAGATTAATCGCGCACTGTGCTAGTGTGCTCGTTCCTACTGAAAGGCTAGTGGTTGATGTTAACAGCGTGGCTAGATTAAATGCTATGGTCATGTTATACTATCTTTCCTTCTAAGATCTCTATCCTGGATCTCAAATCTTCGTTTTCTATAGACAACTCCTGTATAGCTCGTACTAGCACTGGTAGTAGATTTCCTGCGTTGGCTTCTAAGCGATCAGGATTATCATTCAATACCAGATTTAAATAGTCAGTGGCGGTGAATCGATTCTGTACTTCATCTAGTTCTTGCGCAATAAATCCACTGCTAGTCTTGTCGACCATGCTGCCGTCTCTGCGGTTCCAGGTAAAAGTCACTGGACGTAGGGCACGGACGAATTCCAATCCTACAGCTATGGGTGCGATACAGGTCTTATCACGGCAATCAGATAAGGTGCTGATAGTCTGCACATTACTGCGTAGGCTTGTGATATTGCCATCACCTAGCGTGATACTGTTACAGCTGGTAGTTGATGCAGCCTGCGCATTACAGCCTATCATGGTATTGTTGCATCCGCCGATTAGTGAACAACCTGCAGCCAATCCAAGGGCCGTATTACCACATCCGGTGGTATTATTAAATAAAGCACAACCTCCAATAGCAGTATTAAAAGCACCGGTAGTGTTGCTATATAGGCTATATAAACCTACGCCAATATTATAGCCACCATTGTAGATATTCTGCATGACGCCTGCGCCTATACTGATATTGCCATATCCACCAGGCTGGAATGGATAGCCTCTGCCGGCACTTGAGCCTATAGCGACATTATTCGCAGGCGCAGTACTATAACCAATAGCTCCGTTTCCTATGGCTACGGTTAGACAAGGAACTGTAGCACAGCTCAATATGTTTTGTCCTATAGCTACGTTATTATATCCAGTAGTGTTGGAGCACATACTTAAAATTCCTATTGCGTAGTTATTACAACCCGAAGTGTTAACTTTTAAAGCTCCGTATCCTAATGCTATGTTATTAGAGCCGGTGGTGTTGCATAGAAGACTGTTAACACCCACTGCGACGTTACAGAGGCCAATAGTGTTTCCATAGAGAGCCTTAAGGCCTACTGCGACGTTACTGTTGCCAGTGGTGTTGCAGACGAGACTGCCATAGCCTACTGCGGTGTTATAGCCGCCAGTGGTGTTGCACTTGAGGCTGTTAAAACCTATTGCTGTATTACATCCGCCAGTGGTATTGGATTTCAATGAGCCATAACCTAATGCTATGTTATTAGAGCCGGTGGTATTCACACTTAATGAACAGCAACCAATAGCAATATTATTTGCGCCAGTACTACTGCTATTTGTTGGACTGATAACTAGGAACTGGCAGCAGGTACCTAGGCTAGCACCGCCCCCACCACTTATGGCAGATCCATTCACAAAAAGTCCGCTGTTATTGACGCATAGTCTCACGCAGTTGCCTGCCTGTACCACGAATATACATGCCAATGCGGCTGATCCAGCATAATTTCCTAAAATTACATTACCGATACCTGTTGTAATACTAGAGCCTGCACCATACCCTACTGCTATGTTGGTGCTACCATAGGTATTGTTTAAGAGGCTGTTATAGCCTAGTGCGGTGTTATTGATGCCAGTGGTATTGCAATAGAGGCTGTAGGGGCCTAGTGCGGTGTTACGAGAGCCAATAGTGTTGGCATAGAGGCCGTAGGTTCCTACTGCGGTGTTACCGTTGCCAAGGGTATTGTTGGTGAGACTATCGAAACCTACTGCGGTGTTACTGGAACCGATAATATTAGAGAAGAGACTGTTGACTCCTACTGCGGTGTTGTTGGTGCCAGATGTGTTAACGCAGAGACTGCCACTACCTACTGCGGTGTTGTAGCTGCCGGTAGTGTTAGAGTAGAGGCTGCCTTGACCTATAGCCGTATTATTAACTCCGCTAGTATTGTTGAAGAGGTTGGCGTAACCTACTGCGGTGTTCGCGGCCCCAGTAGTGTTGCAGTATAGGCTCCTAGCGCCCACTGCTGTGTTGTAACCACCGGTAGTGTTAGCGTAGAGGCTGCAGAAACCTAGTGCGACGTTGCAAGAGCCTATGGTATTAGATCTTAGAGATCCGTAACCTAGTGCTAGATTGTTGCAACCAGTGGTATTAGCGCTGAATGAACAGCAGCCGATAGCTATATTATTAACCCCGGTGCTACTGCTATTTGTGGGACTGATAACTAGAAACTGACCGCAGGTTCCTAGGCTGCCGCTGGTGGCGCTGCCAGCGCATATAGTTACAGCTCCTTGACCCCCTGAAGGACTGATAGTGACGTTGTTGCCTGCTACTATCTGCGTGACACCCCCACCGGCTATCCCCAAACTGCCTGTGGATACCCACGAAACGCTGGTTCCGTTGCTGTAAAGGACCGTGCCCGCTGATCCGGGCGTTACATCGCTAGTAAATATCTGTTGTTTTGCCATTTGTTATATTTATACATATAACACCGGCGATGAGTTTTACTAGAACTTTAGACTTTTTCTGCAGGAGATATAGTCGCTGTTGATGTTTTTTTGTCTAAGGTCATTCGCCCGTAACAGCAGATATTCCAATCGTCATTACCTAGTCCATCTTTTGATACTTCATCATGACAAGGAACTAGTATTTTTACATGTTTAACTAGGTATTCTTGATCATTTTCAAATATACGCCAAGCATGGTCGATAGAACCTCTACCAGGTTGACCTTTGCTTTTATTGAATCTGATAAGATATTTGTTCATACCACTATAGGTGCCGCGGAATCAACTTGGCTCATAGGTAGGAATGTGCTGTTTTCCACTATTGAAAGATTAAAATGTATAAATCTCAAAGGGTCTGCAGATAAGTTTTCTCCAAAAGCATGGGGTAACCAGCTGTTGAAAAATATCAACATGCCCGGTTCTGGCGTAAAGTTGCACATACCACTGGCATAGGTAGCTTTACTAACGTCAGTTTCTTCTAGATTTATCTGCACTTTTCCAGGACGGGGGTCATAGATGATGACTTTCGAAGCTTCTTCGGGGCAATCTAAAAAATAAAATCCGCTGATCTGATTACCTGAGCCATGGACATGATATGGCATGAAAGCATATTGTTCGATTTCCTGTGCCCACATTTCTGTATAGGAAGTGAACTTACCTTCCATTCTATGCCCTTGGCTGGACAATATGTTCCACGCAGTATCTGCTACATATTTAGAAAATTCATCAAGCCTTGGATCAAGATATATATTTTCACTTTGGTGTACAGAAGGTTTACCTGTTGATTTTTTTTCTATTTTATCAATCTGTTCATAGGCTACAGTCTTGACAGATTCTAGGAAATTAGTTTTGGTAATTTTATAAACCAATGTTGGAAAAAATAACCAGTTTTCTAGATTTTCAGATTCTTGTATTTTTACTTTTTGTTTTTTCTTTGTCATAGCTGTTCCTATACTTCTAGTATATATGTCAAAAGGAACCAATGTCAAATTTTTATGATGGAATTTCCCAACTGTTAGTGGTCGGATTAAAAACTGGTGGATTAGGAAATACCGGATTAGTGATGTCAAGCTCCCAAGCATCTAACAGCGACAGGTATTGAGTCAATGCGGCTATTTCATCGGGATTTTTTGATTCGTTTAAGATCATTTCAGTTTTGCGTCTTAAACTTGTTTCTGCCTGCGTGGCCCAAGCATGGATTTCTTTTTCCCTAGCCGCTGTTTCTTCTTCATTCATATCTTCTATGACCCAAACATCTTGCCATACACCGTCGACTTCTTGATATGTAGCTACGGCTTTTTGGAAATGTCCCGGGGTGACATTTTGAGGAACACGCAAAAACAGTTTATATTCTGGAGGAATATCTTCTAATGATCCATAGATGTGTTTTAGATTAATATCGAGCATGGGGTGATCAACTGGTTGCCCATCTATGACCTTGATGAACAAGGTCGAAGGAAATAATCCCATTTTTTCTAACTGCGAATCCATTTTTACACCGTATTTACATTTGTTGATGGGAATAGTCTAGTGGTCCCTGGCCACACTATGCGCACAGCACCAGCACCTCCAGATCCTGATCCGCCATAGCTAGCACCTGCATTACCGGCACCGCCGCGACCAACGACAAGAGTATACTGTTGTCCAGGAGTTACAGCATAGTTGTTCAGATAGGCAAGTGCTCCACCTCCGCCTGACGGATAATAATATCCGCCCGAACCGCCGCCTCCGCCAAATGCGCCTCCGCCTCCGCCACCGCCCGGTCGTGTAGAAGCACAGATTGCTCCGTTGAAACTCCCTCCATTCCCTCCACCTGTGGTAGTTAGCGCACCACCGTTGGCCGTTGCATTACTTCCGTCTGTGCCACTGGCCGCACCGCCGGTTGCTGTTCCGCCACCCCCGGCTAGTCCCCAGGTCTGGGCTCTTGTATTACCGCTACCATTGCCGCCACCCTGTCCTCCGTTGCCGCCACCAGAGCCGCCACCTCCTCCAAAGTTTCCGGGACTCACACCAGCGGCTCCATTGCATCCCTGGCCAAATACGCCAACTCCGCCACCACCGCCACTAGAGCCGCCATTACCATCGGCGCCGCCTCCACCTGCTCCTCCTGTTCCGGCGGCAGGAGCGCCTGTGCTACCTGCACCGCCCGCACCACCTGCGCCGGCGTATCCTCCCGCTCCCCCCGCACCACTACACCCAACTGAGCTGCCACCATTAAATCCTGCAGTATAAGAACCTGCAGGACCACCACCTGCGCCACTTGATCCACCATTGGCAGTTATAGTACAACTAGCAAAACTACTAGCACCTCCAGCGGCACAGGGATTGAATGTACCTCCTGTTGACCCTCCGGCGCCACCTCCGATCACTACCACACTAACTGACGTTACTCCTGTAGGGACTGTCCAACTGTAACTTCCGGCTGTGGCATAGATTATGCTGCCACTGGCACTTCCGCCTCCACCTCCAGCTTTTACTGTAGGTATCCGTATTCCTTGATTTCCTATTATTCCCGGCAGCATATTAGAACCAATATTTTGCGATGGTGGTTAGCAGATAACTGTTGGTTACTGCTGTATAGTAGATAAGATCTACGGCGTTGGCAGAGTTAGAGACTGTTGTCACTGTGCCTGTAGAAAAATGCCAGTTATTACCAAATGCCACAGCATTATTACCACTGCTACTCTGTGTGACTGAGATCCATCCTGTTTGCCCTGGTTTTATGTTAGCTGGATTGGCCAGTGTCCTAGTGGCTCCTACTCCAGATGTAGTCAATAGGCTAAAGTTAAATCCCGTGCTCATATCTATAGTGATACTAGACGCATCAGTTAGAGTCACGGGAGCCGCTGCCGCCCATACCACCGCAGGAGTCAATGCAGAAGTAACGTTGGTTCCTGATGTATATTGATATGCCGTAGCTGTTGAAGCTAGAGAATATGCCGTCGCCGCATAGGTAGCGGTTACTGCCTGTGCCATCAGTGTAGCAGTGCTAGTAACAACAATAGTACCTGTGTTGATAGGCCAACCGTTGATCGTGCTAGATCCCGATAGAACAAATGTTCCTGAGAATGTATCTCCGTTTTTGTTAGCTGGTGTATAACCTAAACTGGCTAGGATAGCGCCAGCGGCAAAGCTACTGCTGGTAACTGTGCCCGGACCTAGTGTGGCTGTGCTGACTAGTCCAGGTATGCCTGTGCTAAAGAATCTTATTATGGTATTATTAGCGGGAACGAAGTTGAAGGTGACCGTGTTCCCATTGAGTGAGTAGTCGTATTCAGTTATTCCATCTATAGTCGCGATTAAACCAGTCAGTGCGGAAGGAGTGAATGGTAAAGAGAAACTAGTAGATAATCCATTCCCGGTAGTCTGATATGTTTGAGGAGCTATGTTGCTGTTAGTGAAAGTAGCAGTTCCTATAGTCAGGCTACTTACTACCAGGTTGCTAGGTACGCTGGTAGTAGTAGTACCGGTCGATAGGAAAAAACTCAGATTTTCTGCTATGGTCATAAGTTTCCTCTGACAGCGTTATAGAGCACAGATTAACTCTGTGTCTCTGACCAACGCAGATTAACGTTAGCTGTTAGGTTAACAGGCTGTTGGGTCAGATAGATGTTAATAAACAAAGCATCTGGGCCGTTTGGATAACATCCTTGACCACCCAATGGAGTGTTTGTTAGCTCTTTCAATGGCGTTAGATCTAGCACGTCACGTTCAGATGGGTTAGAAATAAAGGTAAAGATCGTCTCTCCTGCTACCGCCCATGTGTTCCTATAGCCCAGTACCTGCGATCCGTTAGTAGTAGTAGTGTAGGTATTCTGGCTCAGGGTCACTGTACCGACTCCTATGCTGGTTATTAAACTGTTACCTGCGCAGCCAGCGAACTGTAGTGCGTCACCTACTGCCATACTGGCTGTGCTCGCTACCGTTATGACGTTAGTACCTGTGTTTGCTGTAGCGGCTAGTGTAGTCGCATAGGTAGCAGTACCGTCAAACTGTATACCTGCCTGGGGAACTATCTGCGAGAAGCTAGGTTGGCCAGTGTTAGTACCAGCACCGGTTCCGATCAATGGTCTCCATACCATATTAGCAGGATTATTAGGATAGTTTTGAGGATTTAGGACACCTTCAATAATAATAGCTTGGTTGTTACTGGTCAATGCGTTACAGGTAATCTCGATACCCTGTAGTAGCAACTGCGCACGATTGATAAGATCTCGTATTCCTAAGTTGCCTGTGACAGCGTTTGAAACGCTAGGTGCTAGGCGGATACCAAATACCGTGTTTTTGACGGTATTAACAGTTATGTTTGTGCTAGGATAGTTAAAGATGTAGCCCCTATCATAGTCGAATCCGCCATCTGCTAGGTATGCCGCACCCCAGTGTGTCACTGATGGGCTAGCAGTACAGCTGACCAATATGACCCCGGTACTGCTACTGTGTGAGGCAGCGGCCCCTGCTGAAAAATTCTGCTGTATGTTATTGTAGTAAGGACCAAGTGTATAAGCACGGGTAAGGTTTGTTAGCGTACCCTGTCCCGATGTTGAAGTCTTTCCTGTATAGTTTATCAGTTCGTTATCTACATACACTGTACCACTTACGGGGAAGAACGTGGTATCTGCTATCTGTAGAGATGTATCACTCGATAGTATGCTGTTGGTTAAAGTGGAACGTGCGCCTTCATTGACTACCTCATAGCGTAGTGGCATATTACCAGAACGCATCCATGCTTCGTAGTTGACGTTGCTGTTCCTGATGCGGTGTACTGTCATATAGTTACCGTCTGGACCACGTAGCATCCAATCGATAAATCCAGCACCATACCATGTCCATTGTAGTCCAACCATCTGCATACGGTTAGTTACTAGATTATAACCACTAGGGTTGAAAGGCCCGTTGCTTCCATCGCAACGATCTAGGTTCCATTGGCTTTGTGGCACTATCTGATCCCTAGTCTTGGTCATGTAGATACCGCTAGTGGCTGTTATACCTCTATATTGAGGAGAAACGTATATCTGCGTATTATTGACTACCTGTGTAACGATATGGGTCATTCCGCGGATGACCACACGGTCTCCTGCTATCAGTTGGCTTTGGAAAAGCGTGTTGGTACCAGTGATGCTGTTGCTTTGTGGAGTCACGTTAACGACTCCGGTCACGTGGGCCACGCTGTTGCGCAATCCTATGGCCATCTGTATACCATCGAACTGATAGTACGGGCCGTTCTGATCGTCAAAAGTTCCTACGCGGACCGTTGATCCGTGCCAGTTGACGTGGTTGACCAATGCTGGCGGTTGTATACTGGCTGTTACGCTAGTCAATACCTGTGTGGCTGTGACTGTGAATGTGCGATTATCTATGATGGTGGCCACTGTGTAGGTACCTGCGTAGTTATTGCCGACGCCTGTTAAGCTGATAGTGGCAGCTGGTTGTAGACCGTGATCGATTTCGTCTGTGACTACGGTAATAGTAGATCCTATAGTCACGTTGGTAGCTGTAGCACTGCGGAGATAATAGTTAGGAGCGAACAAGATACCAGTATTAAAGTTCATGGCCTTACCAGATTGGTAACGCATGTATTTTTTAGTCTGTCGTATCGCGGCAGCTCCGTGGGCGGGGCTGTCCGTTGACAACATGACGCCGCCATCTGGAGGACGATGCACAAAGAAGTTCCTTGGACCAGCATAGACACCGCCTACGGGTGTTCCTGTGATAGTACCATTGCTTCTAGCACTATAGGTCAACACATTGAGCGCTGATGTTCCTGTGATAACAAACGTACCTGCGGCAAGTTGGTGTCCACTGGCATTGCTAGGATCGCTAGTGATCTGTACGTTGATCGTGTCGCCTACAACATATCCATGAGGATTAGCATAGGTGACTGATATGCTAGCAGTAGTGGATGCGCTACCGCCGTTTACTGAGAATGTGCCTGTACTGATCGCGCTGTTGTAGTATAGTTTAGCTGTACGCAATACTGTATAAGGCGTGCTGATATCAGTACCAGCATTGATAGTACCACCAAGGAGACTGTAGCCCACTTGTCCTACTGCGTAATAGGTAAACTGGTTCAGCGTAGGAACAGAGTTAACGAAGAAAGTACCTTCTGCTTTGTTATAGCTACTGACTAGGCTGTTGATACCGTGTATGCTGATACCTGAGCCTACCGTCAATCCGTGTGGGTTAACTGTGTTAACTGTGATAAGGCTAGACACTGATGGTAGTAGTGTTCCACCGCTTTGATCAGTAGTGATATTGACGATGGCTCCATCAGTACCCGGAACTTCATAGAAACCAACGTTTTCACGTATCTTCTCTAAGACCTGCCATTTAGTAGGCTGTAGTCCATATTCAAAGTCAGCGTCGATCATGGCCTGGGGAGCCGCTACACGTTGGCGTTCGAAAGCATCAGTGCCCATGGGCCAGGGGCGTGTGATGATCTCTGGACGCTCTGTGAAGATCTGTATGTTGTGTGATGCGCTCATGGCGCTGGTGTCGATGGCAAATGTAACCTGCGTCCATCCGTCGCTGTTCATGACCGCTGTGGGGAAGACTGAGTTATTGCCTCTATTGAAGGTTACCGTAGTACCTGCGTAGGTTGGATCAGCGAAGTTATATAAGAAGCTGTTGGTAGTAGCGTTCGTGATCAGTAATAGCTGGTTTTGATCGATCTTACCAGGTATCAGCACGTATCCATTCCCGGCTGTGCCAGGAGTGAAGCTGTAAATTCTTTGTAGTTGTTTGGCCATTTTTCTTTATATCTCCGATGTTTTCTATTTATCTCGTTTATGCGCCCAATGCTAGACTCATGGCAGCATTTAACGCTATAATACTGACGTTGTTTTGTTTGATCGTACCATTGACATTTATAGATCCGCTGATAACTCCACCACTTAATGGTAAAGCGCCCGATATGTTGACTGTATTGAAACTGTGGGTCCTTAATATAGCACCAGTGACGACACCAGTTCCTGTGGTCAGTACGACTGTAGTACCATTAGTTGCCGTATAGTCGGGGCTATCTAACAGTATACCGTTAAGGAATACTTCAGTGGCACCCACTTTGTAACCACCGGGAATGGTAAAGATAGTCTGTCCAGTCGTGGCTGTTATTTCCTGTACTGAATAGGCGTAGGTGTTAGTGGTATAGAAGTTAGTGGTCAGAGCTTGGAAACGCATGACGTCGCCTGGATTACGTGCTCTGTTGACTATGACTGTTGGACTGGTAGTAGCTGTATAGTCTGCTGACCCCAGTAAGATACCATTTCCAAATACCTGTAGATTTCCCGGTACATAACCTCCCGATACAGAGAACGTGTTGGTGCTAGATACCACCGTCTGTTCGCTGATGTTTAAGGTACCTGTGGTTAAACTACCACCACCACCTGTGGCCCATATAGGTGCGCTGCCTGGCCCCTGTGATGTCAATACCTGTCCACTAGTACCAAATGAGCTGGTAGAACCAAAACTAACAGCGCCATTGGCGTTATATAGTTCTCTAACAGTTCCATTGCCAGTAGCCAATATGACGTTGCTGTTGCTACTAGCGAAGTTTACTGCTCCATAACCGCCTATGATTACGTTATTATTTCCAACTGTGATTAGGCATCCTGCGGCAATACCTATGCCGATGTTTTGACAGCCAGTGGTGTTTGCGTAGAGGCTATAGTGGCCCATTGCGATATTGGCGCAGCCAGTGGTGTTGCTGTAGAGGCTACCATAACCTACTGCGGTGTTGCGGGCACCTGTGGTGTTGCAGAAAAGGCTAGAAACACCTAATGCGGTGTTATAGCCGCCGGTGGTGTTGGAGCGGAGGCTGTTGAGACCTACTGCGGTGTTACAGCTGCCAGTGGTATTAAACCGGAGGCTGCCGTAACCTAGTGCGGTGTTACACATGCCGAAGGTGTTACTATAAAGACTATTGTTACCTACTGCCGTGTTGTTGCCGCCAGTGATATTTCCGTAGAGGCTACCGGCACCTATCGCGATATTGTTGTTGCCGGTGGTGTTACAGTAGAGGGTGCTGTTGCCTATTGCTGTGTTCGAGCAACCAGTGGTGTTGTAGTAGAGGCTGTTGAGACCCAATGCGGTGTTGTTGTAGCCATACGTGTTGCTGTAGAGGCTGTTGAGACCTATTGCTGTGTTCGAGCAACCAGTGGTGTTGTAGTAGAGGCTGTTGAGACCCAATGCGGTGTTGTTGTAGCCATACGTGTTGCTGTAGAGGCTACCGTAACCTACTGCGGTGTTGCAGGCACCCGTGGTGTTTGAGGAGAGGCTGCTGGTACCTACTGCGGTGTTGAAGCAGCCACCGGTGTTGAAGTAGAGGCTGTTGAGACCTAATGCGGTGTTATAGCCGCCGGTGGTGTTGGAGCGGAGGCTTTGGTTGCCCACTGCGGTGTTGTTGTTGCCGACGGTATTAGCTTGGAGACTTAATAAGCCTAATGCGGTGTTGTTGAAGCCAGTGGTGTTGTTGAGGAGGCTGTTGTAACCTAGTGCGGTGTTACAACTACCACCATAGTTGTTGTAGAGGCTGCAGACACCTAATGCGGTGTTGTAGCCGCCAGTAGAGTTCTTATAGAGGCTGTAAGCACCCACTGCGGTGTTATTGATGCCAGTGATATTGCAGTAGAGGCCGAAGACTCCTATTGCGGTGTTACGAGAGCCAGTAGTGTTGGCATAGAGGCCGTAAGTGCCTACTGCGATGTTACCGACGCCAGTTGTATTACAGTAGAGGCTGTTGTTACCTACAGCAGTGTTGCAGAGGCCTTTGGTGTTGTTGTAGAGGCTGTTGTTACCTATCGCGACGTTGCTGGTGCCAGAAGTGTTACTACGGAGGCTTTGGTAACCTAATGCGGTATTGTAGCCGCCGGTGGTGTTGCAGAAGAGGCTACAAGCGCCTATTGCGGTGTTGAGGGTGCCGGTGGTATTATTGTATAATGCCGATAGGCCAATAGCTATATTATTATTGCCACTGATATTACATTTTAATGCACATGCGCCCACTGCTGTATTACCGACACCTGCGGTATTGCCGTATAGTGCATAGATACCTAAGGCCGTGTTGTAGCTGCCAGTGGTATTATTATAAAGTGCCTGCATCCCTACAGCAGAGTTATAGCTGCCGCTAGAGTTGCAGTAGAGGGTACAGGCGCCGAATGCTACATTGCAGACGCCATATGTGTTATTACGTAGGCTGTAGGCGCCTACAGAGGAGTTTTGTATGCCAGTGGTGTTGGAAAAGAGGCTATTAGTACCTAGTGCGACATTATTACAACCACTGGTGTTACCATAAAGACTACCGTAGCCCACTGCTATATTGTTGCCTCCGGTAGTATTATAATAAAGAGCTCTTAATCCTATTGCGACGTTGCAGTTGCCAGCGGTGTTGCATCGGAGGCTGAGATGGCCTATTGCGACGTTGTAGTTGCCTACGGTATTACCGTAGAGGCTACATGCTCCTACAGCGACATTACAGTTGCCGGTAGTATTTCTATAGAGACTATTGTAACCTAATGCGACGTTGTAGTTGCCACCGGTGTTAGCATAGAGGGCTAGACCTCCTAACGCGGTGTTGCAGCTGCCAGAAGTATTATTGAAGAGGCCTTGATTACCTATAGCAGTGTTACAGGCACCAGTCGTATTCGCAGAGAGACTGAGGGTACCTACTGCGGTGTTACCTACTCCAGTAGTGTTATTCCGGAGAGTCCCATAACCTATAGCAGTCATGTTGTTGCCAGTGGTGTTAGCACATAAAGCGTTATTTCCCACTGCCACATTATTTTGACCAACGGTATTACCATAGAGACTGGAAGAACCCACTGCCACATTATTGCAGCCGGTAGTGTTATACCGGAGGCTACTAAAACCTAGTGCGACGTTGCTTGAGCCCGAGGTATTTTGGAATAGACTGCTGGCGCCTACTGCGGTATTGCAGTTTCCTGTGGTGTTGGAGCAGAGACTGTTGAATCCGACAGCGACGTTAAAGTTGCTGGTGGTGTTATTTGTAAGCGATCCATAACCTAATGCAGTATTGTAGCTGCCACAGGTATTGCAACGGAGGCTGTAGTTACCCACTGCGGTGTTACAATTACCAACAGTATTAGTACAGAGGCTACCATATCCCACCGCAATGTTAGAGTTTCCATAGGAGTTGTTGCGTAGGCTCGTACCTCCTAATGCTGTATTATAGTAGCCAGAGGTATTGCCAGCAAGGCTACAGGTTCCTACTGCGATGTTGGCAACACCGGTGGTATTACAGTATAGGCTGTTGGTTCCTAATGCTATATTACAACCGCCACGAGTATTACACTGAAGTGCGCTTATTCCAATAGCTACATTACCAGTACCTGTGGTGTTAAGTGCAAGTGAAAAGGCTCCTAATGCTATGTTATTAGAAGCAGTATTGGAGTAAAGTGAACAGCATCCGATCGCTGTATTATTGCCTCCAATGGTATTACACTTTAAAGCGCCATAGCCCATAGCAATATTATTAGCACCTGTGGTATTACATTTTAAAGTACCGTAACCAATGGCTGTGTTGTTGTTACCTGCTGTATTAGCTAGTAGTGGAAATAATCCAACAGCAAAGTTGTAACAACCTATAGAGTTGTTGGCTAGGGCCTGATCACCCAACGCAGTATTGAAAGATCCCGCACAGTTGCTTTGTAAAGCCGCTGAACCGATAGCGATATTATAACAACCGATATGGTTAGTACCTTGTAGGGCGCCAAAGCCCGCGGCAAAGTTGTTAGCACCACATAGATTGCCGCACATGGCGTTAAGTCCCATAGCTACGTTGTAGTTACCTGCGGTATTATTATACAAGGCCCCCTGCCCCATCGCTATATTCAGTGTACCTACTAGATTTGAACGCAGAGAATTACAGCCTATGGCTATATTGTTAGATCCAACTGTATTAGCGTAAAGCGCACCGTATCCAACGGCAAAGTTGTTGGCACCGTTGGCATTATTAGTGAATGAGCAACAACCTACGGCAAAGTTATTGATACCGCTAGTGCTGATAGTAGGACTAGTTACGTAGAAAGAGCAATAGGTGTTTAGAGAAGGAGAACTGCCACTGACCGTACCCCAACATGGTGTGCTACTAGGACCTCGAGAAATCAGTGCTTGCCCGCTGGTACCAAATGAGCTGGTAGATCCAAAACTAACAGCGCCATTGGCGTTGAATAGATGTTGTACTGTGCCTGCACCAGTAGCCAATATGATGTTGCTGTTGCTGTTGGCGAAGTTTACTGCTCCATAACCGCCTATGATTACGTTATTATTTCCAACTGTGATTAGGCATCCTGCGGCAATACCTATGCCGATGTTTTGACAGCCAGTGGTGTTGCACTTGAGGCTGCCGTAACCTATTGCGGTGTTGTTGGTGCCAGAAGTGTTACCATATAATGATTTGTAACCTAGCGCTATATTACTATTACCTGTAGTATTAGCCTTTAATCCATAATATCCCAAAGCTATATTGTTGAAACCACCCACACTGGCATACATGCTATTACAGCCAATAGCGATATTGTTAGAACCGCTGGCATTGCTATATAGTGAATTTCCACCTAATGCTAGGTTGTTACATCCAGTGGTACTGCATAACAAGGCATAACAACCGATACCTATATTATTTTGCCCATAGGTATTACCAAAAAGTGCGGCAGCGCCGATAGCGGTATTATATAGTCCCGAAGTGTTATTTTTAAGAGCTGTTGAACCTGCGGCGAAGTTATTACTACCAGTGGTGTTGCAGTAAAGAGCCTGACAGCCGATAGCAGTATTATTTAAACCTGCAGTATTACATTTTAACGTGCTAACTCCGATACTAACGTTGTTGCATCCGACGGTATTACCATATAGTGCTAGGCATCCTACCGCAAAATTATTATTACCACTTATGTTGGCTTGTAGTGCTGTACAACCTGCGGCAAAGTTATTACTACCGTAGGTGTTTTTCTGCATAGCGTTAGGACCAAATGCAATGTTATTAATACCTGTCGTATTAGAGAAAAGTGAACAAGCACCTATAGCGATATTACAACTACCGTAGCTGTTACAACGCATAGCTTGAAGTCCAAATGCTATGTTGTAGTTACCACTTATGTTACAGAACATGCCATACTGGCCTATCACTAGGTTATTGCTGCCTCCGCCAGTATTGTAGTATAGAGCATTACATCCGGAAGCAAAGTTATTGTTTCCTGTGGTATTGCAGAACATGACCTGATTGCCAAGGGCCACGTTGTTAAAACCTGTGGTATTACTGAATAATGACTGACACCCTAGGGCTATATTATGATTACCTGTGGTATTGTTACATAGAGAGAAATATCCAATAGCTACGTTATCAGATCCAACAGTATTAGCCTTCAAGGCATTAGAGCTAGCGGCAAAGTTATTAATACCGGTAGTATTACAGAGAAGAGCTTGGTTACCTAAGGCGATATTATTACAACCTGTTGTATTAAAATATAGAGATTGGAATCCAATACCTATGTTAATATTACCGCCAGTATTCGAGGCCATAGCACATTCGCCTGCCGCGAAGTTATTGTTACCAAAAGTATTACAACCTAATGCGCTGATTCCCAGGGCCGTGTTATAATAACCTCCGATATTATTGACCAATGCCTGGTTTCCTATAGCGATGTTGCTATACCCATAGGTATTAAATTTCATCGCGCTGTAGCCTGCGGCGAAGTTGTTGGTTCCCGTAGTATTATTGAGTAGAGAACAGCATCCTAATGCTATGTTATTGCTGCCAGTGGTGTTGCAGGTAAGAGCCAGGGTTCCCACGGCTATATTACCACAACCTGCTGTATTGGCAAATAGAGCAGATGCCCCAGCGGCGAAGTTATCTTTACCACCGCAATTTGAATAAAGCGCATTACTACCTAATGCTATGTTATTACATCCGGATTTGTTATTATTCAGACTACAGGCACCTATCGCTATGTTACAGTTACCGTAGGTATTTCCACATAGAGCTCCATATCCACCTATGGCCACGTTCATGTAACCAATGGTGTTCTGTTTCATAGAGTCCCAACCGATAGCGATGTTTTTGTTACCGCTGGTGTTAGTGCACAAACTCTGTATGCCTATGGCTACATTCGCATTGCCTGTGGTGTTACCATATAATGCTGTATAACCTATGCCTATATTAAAGTTACCAGTAGCATTATTCTGCATAACACCGTAACCCAGTGCCGTGTTCATGCAGCCATAGGTATTTTTCGATAGAGCCAAAGTTCCTATAGCTGTATTTCTCGCTCCTGTAGTGTTGCAACACATCGCCTGATAACCTACAGCTACCTGATAACTAGCACTGTTATTGAAAAGAGCTTGATTACCTATCGCCGTGTTATAGCTGGCACCGGCCGTAGCAAGCGCCATAGAATTATATCCTATAACAGTATTAGCTACACTATTAGTATTTCGTTGTAGCGCACCGCTACCTAGAGCGGTATTGAAACTTCCCCCAGCGTTACAGAACATAGCGGAGATACCAACAACTACATTATTACTAGCGCTGACGCTGAGATTCATGGATCCATAGCCTATAGCTACGTTGCCTATACCCGATTTACTACACTGCATAGCGAACGTACCAATAGCTACGTTACAGTTACCATAAGTGTTGCCCTGTAGTGCGTCCGCGCCAACAGCGGTATTGTCATATCCCGAACTATTGCACTGTAGTGCGTTGATACCGACACCTACGTTAAGATTACCAGTGGTGTTGCAGTAAAGAGCGCAGGTACCAACTGCGGTATTGTAACAACCGGCTGTATTAGATCTAAGAGACTGGTAACCTATGGCTACGTTACAGAATCCCAGGGTGTTAGAGACAAGGCCTTGCCATCCTAAAGCTACGTTATAACACTGTGTGCTAGCCGTAGTGATAGCATATACGACACCTGCTAGCGTAGGAGTGGCTGCTGTACCTGTACCAAAAGATCCACCGCCACCTGTGATCTGTCCGCCTACGTTTAGATTTCCGCTTATTCCAACACCGCCCGATACCACTAATGCTCCGGTATTGGTACTAAAACTAGGAACGTTGCTGCCTAAAGTGACATAACCGTTGAAGGGAGCCAGTGCTACAGTACCTGTATCTGTCACTGATATACTAGGGATACCGGATATGTCGTTTACTGAAAATATAGTACCAACTAGGCTGTTGTTGATACTGAATAACTGTCCGGCGCTACCTTCAAAACTCAGCTGTCCGCCGTTGATAGCATAGGCTCGCAATACTATAGTAGAGGTGGTAGAAGTATTGCTGGCTGTGAATACTATCTGTGGGACATCATTTGGATTACCAATATTTGGTATTATTGTCAAATTCTGATTGCTATAGGCCATGTAGTTTTACCGTTTATCCAGTATTTATAAGTTATAGCGGCCGCGCATGGCATTGAAATTCTGCTGTATTTCAGTAAGTGTCAGGGCACGATTGTAAAACATCATGAATCCCAATAGGCCATTAAAACTTCCTTCTCCCCCTTCTCTCCCCGCAAATATACAGTTATTACTACCACTGATATAGTTCTGTGGGTTGGTCCTGGTTATATAGGTACCATTGCACCATCCTGCTATAGTTGTGGGATTGACAGTAAATGCCACTATGTTCATCCTATTGACGTTACTATTAATATCGTTTACCGTGAGTCCAGCCTGCACATCTGGAAATCCTAAGCTCCAGGAATGTTGTCCAGTAAAAGGACTTCCGGGTGTTCCTTGATTGCCTTCGGTTATGCGCCATCCTTCTGTATATCCGCTATAACTGGCGTTGAAAAATGCGCTGTTTCCCGGGCCAGAGCTGGGTCCTAGACCATAATATATTTTCTGTGCCGCGTACATTATGGTCAAATTACCGGTTAATGCCAGTGCGTTTAGGTCTATATTATTGAGCTGTAGCTGGCTGGTGCTGGTAGTATTGCTGTTTATGGCCAATGTACGTGTTTTATAGTAGCTGGTATCTCCCCACCAAGCGGTGGGCACTGCTCCGCTACCGCTCAATGTGCTTGATCCTGAGTTGATCAAGGCGTTGATATTTGTAGCTGTGCCGTTCCAACACTTGGGACTAGCCGAATCGACCATGTATACTAGTCCGTTGGTCACTATTTGGGGACTGTGTGTTAGACTCATAATCCGTATCTTCCTCTATATGCGTTGAAGTTCTGCTGTATCTCATCCGACGATAGCATACGATTGTAGACCTGGGTAGGGCCAAATGATCCAGGAAATGGTACCTGTGTAGCACCTCCTCCCGCTCCGTTACTGCTACCTAAATTAAAATTAGGGTTAGTTACTACGAATGTTCCAGTAGTTAATGGAGGATTAGCTATGTTAGCCAGCTGTCCATTGACATAGATAGCATGGTAAGCATTGATAGTACTGTATACCATGGTAGCATTATACCATGTGCTGGTGTTGCAGTTATAACCATTTCCCGGACCAGCCGAATCATAGACGCCATAACATCCCACTATACCTACACTAGTACGAACCCAAGTGCTGATTTGATAGGTAGTAGTATTACCAAACCACTGCAATCCCCAACCATTGAAATATAACGAACCTGCTAATGTTCCCATGATATTAGTCAATGTGGAGAAGTTATTGCCAAAGTTAAACCAAGTAGAAATCGTAAAATCACTTGTAGCGCTGAATCTGATTCCAGATAATGGTGTGTTGATATAGGCGTAGTTAGTGATATTATTTGATATGTAGTTCGCAGGACCTAGATTAAGATATCCTCCGTTGGCAGGATAATAGACAGCATTGCCGTTTACGAATGTGCTGAGTGTACTACTGGTCAGACTGAGATCAGATAACCCTGTGGCTCTCGTAATAGCTGTACCATAGGTAGGAGTGTAGCCAGTGAACTGAGGATTTTTTTCTATCTGCGCTGCCGCAAAATGATAGGTCGTACCTGTAGTAGATAGGCTCCCTACAAAAAGACTCATACCACTATAACCTGATTGATCAGCAGTTGCTGTTTGACTGATCCTATACCATCCATTATCTAATACTGATATGGCCCCAGTTTGACTAGTGCTATAACTATAACCAGATACGCTAGGATTACTACCTAGATTAAAAGTAACTAGTCGGGTAGTGGTCCATGCCCTACCTGCTCCTGTCCATAACTGTAGTTGGATCTGTGTCATCGTGTTGGTAGCAGTAACATAAGGCCTAACATGCCATGTCTGTGTCACAGTATCTCCTGCATTAAGGCTGACTGTATTCCCCCATTCAAACCAATAATTTCCTGAATAGGTAGTGACAGTAGTAACAAAGTACACTCCACCATAAGGTCCACCGGAGTTTACTTGATAATAAGGGCTAGGTGCATCGTTTATAAAACTATATCCTCCCGCATTTAACGTTTCGCTTTGGGGATATAGATTCTCAGACGGATTATAGCTTTTTTTGTTACCTGGATCTGAGAAATAGATTAGTCCCGATGATATAACTGGGCCTGCTATGATAGTCATATACCATACCTCCCGCGTAGTGCTGAGAAATTCTGTGTTATCTGATCAAGAGTTAAGGTTGAATTATATACTGCGACCCATCCTATGTTAGCGTTGCCTATAGGTCTAGCCGAATCGAGATTGGTTCCTATGGCAAATCCGCTATTGCTAACCCCGCTAGGCCAGCCTGGAAAGATTTTATTATTACCCGAGGCTTGCGCTACTAGATTATTGTTTACATAGAGACTATGTGTTCCGGTATTAAATGTATAGGTTAACAATATCCACTGATTACTATAGGGCAACATATTATATTGGATGATATCTCTATCATTTCCTAGCGGTGATCTCATATCTACACATAGGTCTCCTATAGGGCTAACTGCGTTGTCTAAAATTAAAGTGGCCACATAAGTAAAACCACTGCTTTGCATACCAAATAATGTTTGATAATACTGGTCAGCATACCAGTTGGCATTGATAGTAAAACTATATGATACATTAGTGGCACTGGTAGTTTTTAAGAAATTCTGGCTAGCAGAAGCTGAACATACTGTAGCAGAGTTGGTGAAAAATACTCCACTACTCATGCTTTGCCCTGGATTATATATACCGCCGCCTATGGTTAGGTTATTATTATTACCGCTGATATCATTCCATATTAAACTACGGAAAGCATTAGATCCAGCAGTAGGCGTGTAGCTATTCATCTGCGTGCTGTTTTCTAACTGTAATCCCCAGGCATACATATTCAACCCATTAGCTGCAGAAGTATTACCGGGGATTCCTACATAAAATCCCGCATTAACACTGGTCATGGGCCAGAGATTGGTAGATGTAGTTAAGTTTGCAATGATATAATATCTGGTCCAACCGTTAGCTGCCGGAGTCTTCCCCCAAGAAAAATCAGCTATGGTATTATTATTCCCTGTGCCCTGTGACAATCCACGTAGAGTCATAGTACTGGTAGGCAGGTCAACTATCACCGTGGCATATACTGTGCTGGTTCCATTAGGAGTATAGAATCCATTAGTACCATGTATCAGTGTGATCGTGCCAGTAGTTCCCGGTTTTGCGTACATACTGAAGGTATAATATCCACCCTGTCCGGTGATATACTGCTGGCTGATATATGAGTAGTTAGCTGATGTACTAGCACCTATCACAGTATTAGTTGATGTAGTACCTGCGGGACTGATAACGCTGGTAGCATAGGTTACGGTATATGCTGATAAATTAGTATACCCGCTATAGTTTAAATTTTCACTATAGTAAAATAGATTCTCGCTATTAGTATAGCTCTTGGGATTTACTGTATCTACCAAGAGAGCGAGATTTTGTGTGACTATACTGGGATTATAACTTATGCTCATCCTGGTATCTCGACTGCTAGTTTATCAGTATCAGCACGCTCGGCGAATATGACATAATAGCAGTCGATGCTACCGCCAAACAGTGCATCATTTTCTATGATTACTTGATTGTTTGTGATCTCTTGCACGAATAACTTCTGGTGACGACCTATTGGTGTGATTTGAACTGTGACACTTTCAGGGTCAACTAGTTTTGACCAATAGTCCGGTAGTTCAATAGTAGTAGTTCCTTTCAATCTTCCTCTCACATAGACGCCATTTTCAGGACCTTCTAGGCTTCCGTAACGCAGTTTCATACCTGGTTTGGTAGGATGTTCGATCAGGAATGACTTGGTAACAGCAAATAAAGCGCCACCTGCGTAGATATTGCCACCTACGCCTACACCGCCTGCTACTACCAGTGCACCTGTATTAGTGCTGGTACTCTGTGTGTTGTTGTTTATAAAAAAAGTAGATGTGGTTCCTGTACTAACACCGCTGGTAAAAAGAGCTCCATTCTGGTATAGATTTCCATTGAAATATATATTTCCATTGAATCCCGCACCGCCTGCTACTACTAGTGCGCCCGTGCTAGTTGAAACAGCAGTGGCGGTACTGTTGACGAATAAAATCGTGTCAACTGTTGCTGTGCCGTATATCCTTGTTCCGCTTTGAAGTCTTGCCATAGTATGATATTTATTGTATTTTTAAACCCCGAACCTGCCTCTGGTTTGATTAAAGTTTTCCGAGACTTCTGCTGCCGTTATAGGACGATTATAAACCTGTACCATAGAAATATTACCCTGGAACGTGGCATTAGTAACTGTGTTCCAGCCTCCTATACTATTACCGCCGATTTTCCACCAACCTGAATATGCCTGAGGAGGACCTGTAGAAGATGCCACTCCGGTGAGACTTCCATCTACATACAACAACATATTATTGGTATATGTAGCTGTAGTAAATGTAGCCACTACATAATGCCATATATTATTAGCATAAGAAGTGCTAGTAGTATCATCTATGGCTATGAATCCGGGATATACACCGAAATAGAGCCTACCATCTGTTCCCACATAGATATGTCTATCATAGCTTCCTGATGAGCCAAGGCCATTAACGCTTTCAAATCCTATTATCTTTCCGTTAGCTACGGAAGTTTGGAACCAAGCACAGAGGCTAAAGTTTTGCGGGCCTGTCCCGGAATAATAATAGTTAGTACCAACTACAGAGTTTGATCCATTAAAAGTAAAGTAACTGCTGGTAGATGAACTAAAGGTAGTATTGTATAGAGATACTAGATCATTTGTAGGGCTAAGATCGGCCCATACTGTTCCCGCTCCTCCGTACTGTTTCGCATCTAGATTCAGCACAGTTCCGGTAGTAACTATCATAGGAGTTACTTCGTCAAATATCTGAGAAACACGTACCGAACTAGTAGTTTCTCTCAACACAGGAGGAATAGTCGTTACAGCCAGACCATATGATTTGGCCAGTGCCTGATAGTTATCTAAGATCTCAGCAGGACTTAAAAATCTACTGTAAAATGCTACCTGAGAAATATATCCAAACATATTATAGGTGGTGTTCCAGGAATATCTCCCTACTTCTGTATTATTGAACGTAGGTAAGTAAGCTCCTGTGGCCGTTCCTGTGGCATCTAATACACCGTTGAGATATATATTTTTTGTCAGATTACTGGCGTTATACTGATAGACTATATTATACCACCTGCTGGGAAATAAGTTAATGGTTCCGCTTAGATCATCGCTAAAAAATCCATAATATGTATAACTACCTCTTTCTCCCATATGGAGCCCTTGATTAGTGCCTGATTGGCCATTACCTAGGAAAGCATTGTCAGTGGCCTTGTTAGTCTGATTCATGAAAACCCAGAATGATACTGTATAAGTAGATGTAAAAAATGAAGCAGGTATACTATACAACTGTACTACGCTAGTTGATGTATTAGGAAAATAAAGAGCAGTGTTGCTTACTGTAGTGATATAAGTGATGTTAGTGGCTGTGCCGCTAAATTTGCTGTTATATGTATTGACTAAGTCGTTCCATGGACCGCTCCCACCATAGGCTGAAGCATTTAGTAATCCCACTAGTCCATTGGTATTGATTATGCCGGTTACTTCATCCATATAGTTAAGATATACAGCCGTAGTAGTGACACTAGAAGGAGCACCGGTTCCTACAGTTATCTGCGATAGATTAAATCTAGGTGCCAAGGCATTATAGTTAGTCACGACTTCTGTACTAGACAATGGGCGATTGTATATACTGACTAAAGATATGTTAGCGTTGCCGTATTCTCCAGCATTAAGGTCTCCGCCAATCCAAAATGCCTGCGGAGCGGTTCCTGTTGTATTAGTCGAAACTAGTGTATTTTTAAGCACTCCATTGACATAATAGGAAAAACTGCTGGTATTTTTCACTATAGCAAGATTGTACCAAGTATTGCTAGATACGCTTCCAGGCACTATATAGTTAGAAACAGTACCAGTATGATAATATTCAAATGTCAAGTTATTGTCAATCTTGGTAAAATCAAAATAACTGCCTGAATAACTCCTATTACCTATAGTAGCATTTTGTCCTTGGGTAGATGTATTGCCGGATGATATCCAAACATTCCACGTAAATGAACTAGTAGATTGATAAGCAGGTTGTATATAGTTGGTATTTGCGTATTGATTGACACCGTTGAATGAAATATAACCACCATTAGCCGATGAATATAAAGGTGTATTGGTCAAGGTGGCTATGTATCCATTCCCGCTGATGTCATACCATATGGTTCCTGATCCTGGATAACTTCGAAGATTTCCAGCATCAAATAATATCTGTAGACTAGAATCGATGATAGGTATACCAGTCACTTCATCAAATTTTGCGCTGGTATAATATGTCCCCGAGGTAGTCAGTCTTGCTATAGTATTGGTCATCGATCATCCAAACACGGTATCTAAACTATTTGTTATTGAATTATATATCTGATATACCGCGCTGGCATTGGTAACTGTGGAAACAAATCCTACACGGTTACCAACATAAACACTATCTCCTACTCCTATACCGCCTTGGACAACTAGAGCACCGGTTTGTGTCGAAGTTGTACTCGGTGAACTTGCTTGTAAGACTCCGTTAGTTCCAATAGCTACCTGTCCACCATATGGTTGTAATGCTATATTACCTGCGTTGTTCCCGTTGTTTGTTTGTAGAGCATAGTTACCATTACTGTTACGTCTAAAATACATACTGTCGGTAGTCTGCCCGCCGAGAATAAACGCAGGACTAGCTATAAATCCACTTGCAACACCCGTAATTGTTACGGTAGACTGCCCAATCAGTGCTTGGCTACCGACAAATAAGTTATAGCCAACTGCGGCGCCGCCTGCTACTATCAATGCCCCAGTGTTAGTTGAAGTAGATACAGCAGTACCATTGATAAAAAAGGTGCTGTCGACGGTACCTGTACCATAAATTCGTGTGCCGGGGAGTAGTTTTGCCATAGTGTTGTATTTATTCTAAGATTATAACCCGTATTTAGAGCGAGTAGAGTTAAAGAGATCTAGAACTTCTGCCGCCGATAAAGATCGATTATATATTTCAGTTTCTCCTATTTGCCCGTTCATTATTCTAGAGTATCCACCAATTCCAAACGGTTGAGTAGCATCCGGCCAGTTGGCTGTAACTGCTACAGACGCAACCTTTTGTCCGTTCAAGTAACCAATTTTAAAAGTAGAACTGCTACAGGTTAGTACCGTGTGATACCATGTTCCCGAATTGATACCGGTGCTATAGGTCATATCATTAGTTACTCCAGTCGGTTGATTCCAGGTAGTCCAGTACAGTGTGTTTGTTCCTCCCCCAATATATCCTAAATCCATACGAGGTATCCCTCCGCCAGGTCCATTTTGTTTTTCAAACATAGACGTATAAGTTGCTGTGCTGGTATAGTTAAACCATACCGCCACTGAAAATTCTGTAGCACTAGACGCTAGTCCATTAACTACTTTACTAGATATAGTAGCATATCCTGTGCCTAACATATTAAAACTGGTACCGGTATTATAACTATAAGTTCCAACCAGTGTGGCATTATTGCTCTGTCCCGAGATATCATACCATATCGTACCAGTTCCCGGATAACTGTTTGACGAGTTTGCGCTCCAATATCCGACCAAGCCATTGGTATTAACTGGTTTTACTCCTGTATTAAAGTACCAAGAAGCATCAAAGTAAAATTCAGAAACAGCAAGATATGCGCCACCGCTTAATGCTACTGCCCTAATATAGTTAGCTGTGGTGTTGACTGGAAACACTGATACCTTCCCAAGAGTCACTCCTGAAATATTCGTTAATGTGGTCCAGTTAATACCATCCATGCTACTTTGTAGTGTTCCGTTGTTAGTGTAAGATACACCCCAATAACCGGGACTATTTGGATAAGCGGCTCCTACATATATATTTGTAACGTTATAGGTAGTAGGAAAGATCGCTGTAATATAGGGATTAGAAGTGTAAATAGATCCCCACATACTATACCCATCAAATAAATTGCCATCCGCTAGCCCCCCTTTGAGAGAACTCTGTATACCACCCCATCCGGTTAGAGTAGGAAGAAATGCTGTAGTCGCTGTAAATGTCCATGTAAAAAGATTTCCTGTGACTTCGTCAAACTTGTCAGCTACATAGACATTGCCTTGATTATCTGTTCTCTGCACGAAAGATTTTACAGGTATTGTAGTGGAGGAGGTAGCGACATAACTCGTAGCAGTAGTTCCTATTTCTAGTTGTGATCCCCAACAGTAAAACATATTACCGGTATTCCCTGAAAAATCCCCAAACTGGATAAAAGAAGTTGCTGTGGTAGCTGTAAATGTAAAACTAACTCTATTCCAACCGGTGCCAGTGGTTATTGCTCCTGATTGACCTGTTATAACGGTCGTCGAATTGTCGACATGCGATAGATAATACGTAGTGTTTTGTATAGCATTTAGGTATATACTAAACGTATAAGTAATACCAGTAACAAAGTTTATATGTTGATCTACTCCCCTGCCACTTGGAGCACTAAGATAATATTGTATAGCAGTATTGCTACCATCTGGAGCGGTAACGGCATTGGTCTTAGTTAGTGTAACCGCAATCTGTGCAGACCAAGCAGAAGTTTGCGTAAAATCTTGGCTGTACAACAATAGGTTTTTAGTAACTCCGCTAGTAGGATTATAAGTAACTTCATCGAATCCGCCACCAGCGTAAACGATGCCAGAAGAATTAGTTTTAGTGATAGGCGGATTCAACAAGGCCGCAGATGCCGTAGTGGCAACATAGTCGCTAGGAAAACCGGCTGAAGAAAGCTCTACTTGACCTCCCCATAGGTATATACCACTAACTCCGTCTCCTATAAAAGATAGGTTTGTCCCCGATGCCATGGCAGGTTGCCATGGATTGACATATTCTGCTGTGGTGAGAGCACTGACCCTGTACCATCCGTTGGCAGCCGATGTCACGCTACCTGATACAAATCCTCCGTGTCCTGCACCACTGCCTATAGCACCTGTGCTGATACTTGTGACCTGCTGAGTACCAAGATTGAACACGATCCAACCCGCTGTGCTGAATGAAAATGCCAAAGAATTGCGTTCTGCCGGTTTGGCATAAATGCTGATTACAGTCTGATAGGTTCCAGTCGAGGGGGCTATAAAACTTGTATTTCCATAGTAGTTAGTCGTTGCTGTTCCTGTATTAGCCACTACCTTGTAGGCGGTTAGTGTACCATCCGGTGCTACCGTTGTGGTTGTGGTAAATACCTGGCAATTACCAAAACTCCAGTTTCCCTGCTTCAATGACTGGCTATAGGGCAGGACGTTTACTTTAACCGTGGAATTAGGATTGTAGGAAACTTCATCAAAGCTACCGCTGACTTGATATGTTCCTGTAGATGTTATTCTTGATGCTAGTGTTGCCATTATCCAAAATATAAATCTATACTGCCAACTGCAGAATTATATACTTGATATGCTACAGAAGTGCCGGTCGTTGATCCCCAACCTACTCGATTACCTGCGTATATACTGTCAGCTACTCCTACACCACCTTGTACTGTCAACGCTCCTGATGCTGTAGAAAGCGATAATGCAGGAGATAATATCGCGGCTGTATTGCCCACATAGAGATTTCCTCCAACAGCGTGTCCACCTGCTACTATCAAAGCACCTGTATTGGTGCTGTTGCTGATAGCTATACTAGTGACCGTAACAGTATTATTGAATGTAGCCTGTCCACTGTTGTTAAACAGTAGCGATAATGGATTTGATGGTGTGGTCATTTGTTTTTCCTTTACATGCCCATAGCGGTGGCTATGGCTGTTGCGTAGGACTTGCTGGCCATGGTGCTACCTGCTACTCCAAACGATACGAAAGTTCTTACTGATATTAGATCTCCTTGATTTCTCGGAGCATTAAACACCACCGTGCTGCCGTTAGTGGCTACATAATCTCCCGAGTTCATTAAAACACCATTACTGTAAACTTCTATCTGTCCTACGGTATATCCACCGCTGATAGTGAATGTAGATGAATTGATGCCTGACGTAAACTCATAGGTGGTCATGGCCTGCTGGGTAGTTAATGGAGATCCATTTAATACGATGCTACCATTGACATAGAGACTCTTTCCTATGCCTACGCCTCCCGTTACTGTCATATCACCACTAGTGATAGAAGTGGCGGTAGTGCCTCCTACCAGCTTGATAGCACCGGTCTTGAATGTTCCGTAGGTAGGTGTTCCTGCGCTGAACGTTCCTGTATTAGATTCAGCACCTAGATTGTAGAATTCTAGATATTGGCTATCGTCGGCCAATACCAGTGCGGCATTGCTGTCAGTGCTAACAGATCTATTGAAATAATGGAAGCGGAGTCCGATGTCCTTGCCATCATCATAGGCCCATTGACCGTTGACTCCTCCGGGAGGAGCATGTAGTTCTATGATGTTATCTGTATATACTGTATTAGTACTGTAGACATAGGTAGCAGTTCCGTTGAATACCACTGGTCCAGCAAATGTGGCCTGATTCAATACAAACAGGCTGTTTAGATATGAACCACCTGCTACATAAAGTGCGTTGCTAGATGTAGTAGCTGTGTTGGCCGCTGTGCTAGATATGTAGTGCGACGGGGTAGTCAACAGTCCTATATTAGGTTGGTAAGTAAAACTGGCGCTGTTAGACCTTATACCCGTATAGGTATTGGTAGCATTGACGAATGTTACATATTCTGGATTGCCTGTTGAACTATCATCAGTAACATAGCTGTTGAGTGCGTTGGTTCCAGTACCTACTGTGATGCTGGCAGGATTGACCCAGTTAGGAGCTCCTCCAGGACCAAATGACTGCAGTACCTGTCCATTGGCACCAAAGTTGGTTATATTCGAACCTACAAACATAGCTCCGGTATTGGTGAATCCCATCTTGACATTACCAGAACCATCGGCTATGACCACTGTGTTATTATTGGTAGCCATGTTAGTTCCGCCATAGCCGCCTATTACCACATTGCCGTTACCGCTAGTGATAGCACATCCAGCGAATGAACCTATACCTATATTACAAGAGCCTGTGCTGAGACACATCGTAGCCTGTCCACCGATAGCTAGGTTATTGCTTCCTAGACTATTACAGCGTAGACTACATTGTCCTATAGCTACGTTCTGGCTACCTGCGGTGTTGGCCCAAGCGGCACGTTGGCCTATCGCTACGTTAAAGTTTCCTCCTTGATTACAGCCTAGTGCTGTAACTCCTATGGCATTATTGCCATAACCGGTAGTATTAGCGCCCATAGCGCCACCACCGATTGCGATGTTGATACAGCCAGCCGTATTATTGACTAGGGCGGAGGCTCCTATAGCGATATTACAAAAGCCAGTGGTATTGCATGCCAGTGTATATACACCTATCGCTACGTTAGCGTTGCCTGTGGTATTTTGCCTTAAAGCTCCATATCCTACCGCTACGTTAGTGCAACCGCTGGTATTAGCACAGAGAGAATTCGTACCTAGTGCTATGTTATTCTGTCCAGTGGTGTTAAAGACCATAGCCGTACAGCCTATAGCTAGGTTGCCGCTGGCTGTATTATTGTAAAGAGCACAGAAACCTGCGGCAAAGTTACCACTGCCAAATTGATTACAGTAAGACGCATTTAGTCCTATAGCAGTATTAAATGACCCAGTAATATTTCCATAGAGTGCGTTGCCACCTAATGCTACATTGTAGTTACCTGCGGTATTACAATACAAGGTAGATGGACCTATTGCTATATTAAAAGATCCGCAGCAGTTTAACTGCATCGAACCAGGACCTATGGCCACGTTATTACAACCTGTAGTATTACAACGCATGGCATTGATACCGGAAGCAAAGTTGTTGTATCCATAGGTATTGTATAGCAAGGTATTGCAGCCTATAGCCACGTTATTCTGTCCAGTAGTGTTTTTACATAGAGATAACCATCCCAGTGCTACGTTGGCATTACCTGTTGTGTTGGCTGATAGTGCGCACAAGCCTATAGCTATGTTATTGTTACCGCTCGTGTTGGCTGTTAGAGCTTGGTAACCAGCGGCGAAGTTATTGATACCAGTAGTGTTGTAGCATAAAGCCGACAATCCTATCGCTATATTATTGCAACCGTAGGTGTTGTTATATAAAGTGCATGCTCCTAAGGCGATATTGTTGACACCGGTGGTGTTCGCACACATGGATACAAAGCCCATAGCGATATTGTAACTACCACCTGTGTTGTTACGTAATGTTCCGTACCCTACAGCAAAGTTATTACAGCCGCACACATTACCATATAAGGCTTTCGTACCAAGTGCTATGTTTAAACAACCGCATGTATTACGTAATAAGGCATTTATACCAACAGCGATGTTACAATTACCATATGTGTTGTAGCGCATGGCTTGGAAGCCAATAGCTATATTACATACAGTACCAGTAGAAACGTTTAATGTTGCATAGCCAATCGCTACGTTATGGCAACCTGTGGCATTTTTCTGTAGTGCGCCTTGGCCGATAGCAGTATTATCACTACCTCCTGTGTTGCCATATAATGCGGCGCTACCTATAGCAATATTGCAACAGCCCGATGTATTGAAGAACATAGCGTTACTACCCATAGCGATATTCTGCCCGCCGACAGTGTTGGCAAACAAATTCTGGCATCCAATAGCAATATTTTGACCGCCAGTGGTATTTTTTGATAACGCAGTGTAACCTAAAGCTATGTTATTTAAACCATATGTATTAGAGCATAGTGCGTTGACTCCCATCGCTAGATTATAATTTCCGGCGGTATTGCTAACAAGCGTCTGGCAGCCGATAGCTATGTTACTAGTGCCTACTGTATTGTTATAAAGTGAGCAATAACCGATAGCAGTATTAAAGTTACCAGCTGTGTTGTAGTATAGAGTTTCTCGTCCTAACGCAACATTATGCACACCATTGGTATTGCCACAAAGAGAAAATAGTCCGATAGCTAGATTGTTACAGCCTATGGTGTTGCTGTAAAGAGCACTCTGGCCAATGGCCACATTGTTTACGCCGCTGATGTTACAGAACATGGCCTGACCACCTAGCGCGATGTTAGAACCACCTACCGTATTGGCGCACAGTGACTGGCAGCCAATAGCTATATTTCCACTACCAGTAGTATTACCGTACATGCTCCTCGCACCTAGCGCCACGTTGTAGGTACCGCCTGTGTTAGAAACCAACGGCAGGTTACCTATAGCGATGTTATTGTAACCGGCTATATTACAGGTCATGGCATTGGAGCCGATAGCTACGTTATTGCTACCGCTGATATTACAATTCAATGTCTGAAAACCTAATGCCACGTTAGTGCTTCCGTATGTATTACAAGACATCGAACTATAGCCCATCGCGATGTTGCAACCTCCGCAGTTGCAGGCGCCATTGGCTCCTCTTAGTGTATAAGCCCCGACCGCAATATTTTGGCTACCTGTGTTATACTGCATTGATGCGCAACCGATAGCAGTATTGTTGGAACCGATTAGGCTACAATATAACGAAAAGAATCCAAATGCTGTGTTGTTGGCACCATAGGTAACATTCTTCATGGCTCCTCCGCCTACAGCGAAGTTGTTTATACCGGTTGTGTGATTGCAAAGTGCGGCACAGCCTATAGCTGTATTTCCGCAACCTGTGGTATTGCTAGTTAGTGCGCCGGCACCTGCGGCAAAGTTGTTAACACCGGTAGTATTAGCGAATAAACTACACACTCCGAATGCTATGTTACAGTTACCAGCAGTATTCTGTGCTAAAGAATTATATCCCAATGCTATGTTATAACAACCGCTTAGGTTACAGCATAATCCTCTTCCTCCCAACGAAACATTATAACTACCGTAGGTATTACCATACATGGCACCGTGGCCAAATGCGAAGTTATAAACACCTGCTGTATTTTTAGTTAACACACAGTCACCGATACCAACGTTGTAACTTCCATAGGTATTGCTGGCTAAGGTATATATACCCATGGCCATATTATTACTACCACATATATTTCTGAAAAGGGCACAGCTACCTATGGCCATATTGTAGCTACCACCGGTATTAAAATATAAGGTATTCTGCCCCAGCGCAACGTTTTGGTTTCCTGTAGTATTACATATTAATGCGTTCTGTCCTATAGCTACGTTGTTGTAGCCACAGGTATTACACAGCATGGCCGCACAGCCTAATGCTATATTATGACTGCCCGACGTGTTACATCTTAGAGCATTGGGACCAATAGCGATATTGCTACAGCCCGTCTGATTACCATATAGCGAGGCCGAACCTATGGCGACATTATTATTACCTATAGTGTTGCGGTATAATGTAGCATAACCAACAGCGAAGTTATTGCTACCTGTAGTATTGGCCTGCAAGGCAAAACACCCTAGGGCCACGTTCATCATACCTCCGCTATTGCCATAAAGCGCATTATTACCTACAGCTATATTGTTGTTACCTGTAGTGTTACAGAACAATGCTAGGCATCCTGCGGCAAAGTTGTTACATCCACCTGTGTTATAGTATAAACTGTTATTACCTAAGGCTATGTTCCAGTTACCTGTGGTGTTTTTCACCAGTGCGCTATTACCGATACCTATGTTCATGACGCCATAAGTATTGGCATTTAATGCGAAACAACCGATAGCGGTATTACCACTACCTCCGGTGTTATTATACATGGCCTGATAGCCAGCGGCGAAATTATGATTACAATAGTTCTTGCCTAATGCGTTCTGGCCGATGGCCACGTTATTACAGCCACTGATATTGCTGCCTAATGAGCCCTGACCAGCAGCGAAATTACTTCCTCCTATAACATTGGAGCCTAAAGCGCCAGTTCCGATGGCCGTGTTACCGCTACCGCCGGTGTTAGAATATAAAGCATTACAGCCCACTGCGAAGTTTCCGGAACCTGTGGTATTAAATCGTAGAGATCCATAACCTAGTGCCACGTTACAACTACCGCCGGTATTGAATTGTAGTGAGTTACAGCCTATGGCTATGTTTGTAGTTCCGCTGATATTACTAGCCAATGTCTGGCTTCCTAGGGCTATGTTTTGCGCTCCGTAGGTGTTGGCGAACATGCTCCTATAGCCTATAGCTATGTTATTAGACACGGTATTGCAATACAATGCTTGATAACCTATCGCTACGTTGTTATTACCTCCATTAACGGTATATCCGCAGCCAGCATAGCAACCTATAGCTGTGTTGTTACAGCCAGTGGTGTTATTAAACAGAGTGTAGCCACCGGCTCCAAAGTTTCCGCCACCATAGGTACTGCAGAATAAGGCTCGCATACCTATGGCTATGTTTGAACAACCAGTAGTTAAGTTGTTAAGAGCAGTATATCCCGCGGCGAAGTTGCTACTACCGGTCGTTAAAGAATAGCCTGCTGCCTGTCCAAACGCTATATTATGGACTCCATAGGTATTGAGATACAGGGCCTGATAGCCCATGGCGATGTTGTTGTAACCACTAGTGTTAGAAAACAATGATAAACAGCCCATCGCTATGTTATTATAGCCGGTCGTATTGTAAAGCAAGGCGCTGGCGCCTATAGCTATATTGCTATTACCAGCGGTGTTAGAATATAAAGCGCATACACCTGCCGCAAAGTTGCTACAGCCTACGGTGTTGCAATATAGAGAAAGACTACCAAGACCGATATTATTCTGTCCATATGTGTTATGGCACAGAGCTCCTCTAGACACTGCTATGTTGCCATAGCCCCAGCTGTTATTTCTTAAAGCAGTAAATCCAAGAGCCACGTTGTTGGTGCCGGTATTGGCATATAATGCACAGGCTCCGATAGCTATGTTATGGCTGCCGCTTATATTACAGTATAATCCACAGATTCCCACGGATATGTTATCACATCCTGAAGTATTGTTGTATCCAGAATTAGCACCAATGCCTACGTTTCCATAACCAGTGGTGTTTTTGTTAAGAGCGCTAAGGCCGATGGCCACGTTAGCACAGCCTCCTGTATTGCTGAAAAGAGCATAAGCACCTGCGGCAAAGTTATTACATCCTGTGACTATACCATATAAGGAATAAGGACCTAATGCTATATTACAGTTACCGGTATTATTATAAGCCATCGAACAATGACCTATTGCTGTATTGTAACTACCTGATGAATTACTTGATAAGGCTGCGTAACCTCCTGCGAAGTTGGCTATACCAGTAGTACTGTTCCTTAGAGAAAAAACACCTACAGCATTGTTGTAGTTACCGCTAGTATTGCCATATAACGCATTACAACCTATGGCTACGTTAAAACTGCCTGTATTGTTAGCTACCAAAGCACAGGTGCCCATGGCGATATTATTCTGTCCTGTAGTATTGGCACATAAAGACTGATAACCCAATGCTATATTAGAATTACCGTAGGTATTTTTAACAAGAGCACTAGATCCTATAGCTATGTTGTTTGATCCCGTGCAGTTAAGGTATAAAGCACTATTTCCTAACGCGGTATTATTAGATCCAGTAGTGTTACAAAATAATGCGTTGACGCCTATCGCTGTGTTATAGTTACCTGCGGTGTTATTGTTAAGCGACTGACAGCCTGCGGCAAAGTTATGGCTACCATTTAGGTTTCCACACATGGAATTATTGCCAAATGCTATATTATTACAGCCAGTAAGGTTGCACCTCATAGCGCTATTACCGATAGCTATGTTCATGCAGCCATAGGTGTTTAGATTTAGTGCTAGACATCCTATAGCAGTATTACCGCTACCTGTGTTGAAATACAATGCGCTAGGACCTATAGCCGTGTTATAGCAACCTGTGGTATTGCAGAATAAAGCATAACAACCGATCGCTGTGTTAAAGTTACCTCCGGTGTTATTATATAATGTTTGATATCCTATAGCCGTGTTAGCCTGACCGGAGATGTTATTATGCATTCCATAATAGCCGATAGCCACGTTGTTGCAGCCAGTGACGTTGGATTTCAAGGATCCATACCCAATAGCTGTATTATTAGAACCAGTGGTATTGGCACGCATGGTGTTACCACCTATAGCTACATTATTAGATCCATAAGTGCCAGCTAATCCATATAAAGAGTTTACACCTAAGGCAATATTGTTACATCCTGCCACATAGAAGCTCATGGATTGATAACCTAATGCTATGTTATTCTGTCCAGTTATGCTATTGGTCATAGCCCATGTACCCAGGGCTAGATTATTTCCTCCCCCTGTGTTGGCTCGGAGTGCGGCATAACCCACAGCAAAGTTATTGCTTCCTGTGGTATTGGCAAGCAACGCACCCTGCCCAATAGCTGTATTGTTGTTACCAAACGTATTGTTTCCAAGTGCATTAGGACCTGCGGCGAAATTTTGACTTCCTGTAGTATTGTTAGCTAGTGCTCCTGATCCTATCGCTGTATTATTGCAGCCATAGGTATTCTTTCCCAGTGTCTGCGAACCAACCGCAAAGTTGCTAGATCCAAATGTGTTGCCTAACAGCGCACAGCATCCTATGGCGATATTATTAAATCCACCTGTGTTACCTGCCAACGTCCTATAGCCCACGGCGAAGTTACTGGTCCCAGTGGTGTTTAATCTAAGAGATCCATAACCTAGTGCTAGATTGTTACACCCAGTAGTATTATTACTTAAAGCACAACATCCGATAGCTATGTTATTGACACCGCTAGTAGACACAGTTGGGCTAGTTACATAGTAGCTACAATAGGCGTTTAAGCTGCCGCCTCCGCCTCCGCTAATACCCAAAGAACCAGTACTTACCCAAGTAGCTGTGTTGTTGATCTGCATCTGTAGCACATAACCTACACTACCTGTACCTATAAAACTAGTAGCGTTAGGAGCACTCTGTATAGGAATATAACCAGCTTGTCCTCCAGATATATTGGTTGAACTGCTTATGGAACCGGCGATGATACCACCTACGTACAGGTTACCGCCGATGCCAACTCCGCCTGCTACTACAAGACTGCCTGTGAGCGTAGAGTTTGATGTGATGCCTGTTGGAACATAAACAGTACCGCTTGAAGAAATCTGCATGGTAGCTGTAGTCGCAGGACCACCATTGTAGAATGTGATATTATCTTGAGGGCCAACACTGATACGTCCATTACCTATAGTTCCATTGACATAGTCGACTACTATGCCGTCACTATAACCTCCGGTGTAGGTATTGACAGCATAGAATCCGCTTTGGGCAGTGATATAGCCGCCTGCGTTGATGTTACCGCCTACCCCGACACCACCAACTACCTGTAGGGCTCCTGTGATAGTCGAGTTCGATACTGCCGTGCCCGTATTGAGTATCCCTCCTACATATAGTGTAGATTGGATAGTTCCTGTACCGTATATTATCGTGCCGCCGAGTAGTTTTGCCATATTCGTGTATTTATTTTATATTTTCTGTCACCGGTTAAGTTGGACTTGAACCATTATATCTCGTGATATAATAGTTGTAATTCTGTAGATGTTCCGCAGTAGTTAATTCTCTATTGTATAACAATGCGGCAGCGATTTTACCTATGCTATTATTAGCATTTCCTGAATAGCTGAATAGTTGTGGAGTAGAGCTAGAGGTCCTAGAAACAGATGAAGCATTTGTTCCTACCAACGATCCGTTAATATACATATGCCATCCAGTAGATGTATTGTAGCTCACTCCTACATACATCCATTGGCCTACAGAGAATGTAGTAGGACTAGAAGTACCTTCTTGATAGTTAGCACTGCTATTTCCAGCATATAGATAGCTAGTTCCTGCTCCCCACATGGTTTCTTGGCTTGTTGATCCTATGATATTAGACAAGCTACCATTTGGAGTCCATACCACAGCAGACTTACTGTAGTTGATATTTCCCGGAAAGAAAGCCGTTGATGCTACTGCGCCGTTGTTTCCTGGCCCATACCAATAGGCCTGACTGGTCCCAGTGTTGGCCACATATCCGTATGTGGTTATATTAGGAGTCGCATAGAAGGTAAAGTTATTGCCATTACCGCTACTGTCTAGTAAGTTCAAAGGATTAGATGGTGTCCAATTCTGCATGTCTATGTTGAATAGTAGTCCATTAGTCACTATAGTAGGAACTGGATTGGCCAATGTAACTTCATCAAAATAGCCAGGAACATATAAGTTTCCTTGGCTACTTACCCTACTAGCAAAACTAGGAGAAGTCGTTGAGGTCGTAGCTACATAGATCGACGATGTAGTGGCATTTGGTTCAAACTGGGCGCCCCAGATATAAAGCCCCTGACCTCCAGTAGCTGAATAGCTAGTCCCTGGATTCATTAGGTATATTTGAAGGTTATTAACTGTGGAAGATGGAGCACTATAGGTAGCGTTGATCCGCCACCACCCATTAGGATATGAAACTATACTGCTAGTGATATTAGCGTCATTAGATATCAAAGAACCATTTGTTAGATTATATTTTGCTCCAGAGGCGCTACTCGGTATGTAAACACCGATATTAGGTATCTCGGCAGCTTTAGCATAAAGACTAAAAGTATAACTCGTTCCAGAGTTTAGATTAAACGGTGTAATATAAGACAGGTAGTGATATCCCGAACCAGAGAGATCCATAAGTTTAGTAGCGGTCAATGTGCCATCGGGCGCGGTAACAGTAGTGGTATTTAGGAAAACAGTGCTGTTGCTTGTGGCCCAATTAGTGCTGGTAAAATATTGGCTGTTTTGTAAGTTGTTAACGATATAACTACTGGTAGAGTTGTAGGTCACTTCATCAAACTGTCCAGTAGTGTATATGATACCTGGGTTTACGGTTTTAGATCCCGGACTGGACGACACGACTCCTGCCGTGGTAGGAACATAGATACTGGCTGTGGGGTTAGTTTCTACCTGTGCTCCCCATATGTATACTCCGTTAACTCCATCTCCGGCGTATTGCTCTTGATCTAGATTATTAGGAACTTCTAAGTACATGGTGCCCCATCCTACTGATCCTGTAGAACTAACCTGTGCCCTACACCATCCATTTCCTACAGAAGCGATACTAGCTGTGGTCCATCCTGATCCTAGCACAGCGACACTGGTAGCTGTGAGATTAAACTTAGTGGTATTATAAGGACCATTACTAAGGCCTATGTAGTTATAGCCTGCTGGTTTAGCAAATATACTGATAGTACCTGTTCCAAATATCAGTCCAATATGTGTAAACATATGATAACCAGAATTAGTTCCTGGAATGATCAGCGTAGAACTTGTAGTACCGTCTGGTGCCAGTGTTGACGCTGTGTTAAGATATACTGTATCGGTCGTGGAATATTTTACCCAAGGTGTAGTTGGTGAGAAGTTTTGGCTGTAGGGGAATAGATTAGTAACCTGACCACTGGTGGGATTGAAAGTAACTTCATCAAAGTTACTATAGACCTGTAATAGGCCTCCAGGATATAATCTCTGTGCTGTAGCCATTATCCAAATACCGTATCTAAACTACCTGTACCTGCGTTATAAAACTGATACACCGCGCTAGTATTTGAATTTACATAATGTGTGGATCCGCCCATGTATACATTACCTCCTATGCCGACTCCGCCTGCGATCGTTAATGCGCCCGTGGTAGTTGAGGTTGAAGCTAATGAGCTTTGGATTGAAGCCGTGGTGGTGACAACCAGGCCGTTCTTGACGACGAAATTATTATTAACAGACATGGTCTCTAGCTTCCCTTTCCACTTTCGACTATGAGTATTTAGTTAAAAGCGGAAAGTGACGAGTTTATAGAGACAGCGTGGTCCTGTGTGCCTTGATGGTCATGTTAGCCGGAGTATAAGTCGGAGTAAACACCAGTTGCACGCCCTGTCCAATCATGTTGACATCAAAGTTGCCTAATATTGAACCGTTAAAGGTCATTCCATATTCGCTCTTGTAAACAGTTCCAGCACCGTCATGGAATATCATCATTTCAGTATTGTAGACATAGTTAGGAGTAAATCCTGTATCTACTACCTGTATAGTATATCTAGCAGTCCTGTAGGTACTAGAGCTCCATACATCTAGAGTCTGCTGTGTAGTAGTGCTGATAACACCGCTGGTATAGGTAGCTATAGTGGCGTTATTTGAAACGAATCCAACCACAGACGTAGCAGTTACTGTAGCTCCTGCCTGTACCAATCCACCAAAATAACCTGCTCCACCTGCTCCGATTCCGCCGCCTACTACTAGTGCGCCCGTTGCTGTGCTGACGCTGGTAGCTGTGGCTCCAAACTTCACGTTACCGTTAGGTATCAACAAGCTCCATGGATTTGTAACACTGACACCAGTCGATGTGCTAGGAGCACCCGCTATGTAAACTGTGGCCGCATCACTGTATACCGGAGTGTTAGTGGCCGCGAGAGTCGGAACACCAAAGGCATTGATCGCTACCGGACCTTGTGGACCTGTCAATACTGTATCAGTAAATGTAGCTGTTGAACTGACTATAGCTACACCGCTAGCTAACCAACTTGAACTAGAAACGTTACCTGATCTATTTAAAGTGGCGCCTACATATAGATTTCCACCAATACCTGCGCCACCCTGTACTGTCAACGCACCGGTTCCTGTGCTACCCGCCTGTGTACCATTAGTGATGTAAACAGCGTTGGTGGTAGAGTTACCTCTGTTGGTTATAGTCTGTAGAGTAGCTGTATTCCATATCGTGATAGTACCTGTGCTGGCCGATACTGCTGTATCTGTACCTGCTGTCAGTGTCTGTACACCTAGATTTGTTAGAGTTACACTTCCTGTATTACTGCTAACTCCTAGATAGGTAGTACCTGCTAGGCTGGTAACACCAAAGTTGTTGATAGTAAATGATACTGCAGGTCCTGATGAAACTAAGCTAGTTATAGCGATACCTGTCGAAGCAGTTGGTGTTACGCTGGTTATAACTCTATTATTGTTGTCATAGATGTTACCTGCGTATATAGAACCCTGTACTGATGCTCCGCCTGCTATTTGTAAAGCTGCCGAGCTGGCTGTGCTAGTCGCTGTAGTAGCAGATTGATTATTTAGGATTACTACGGGACCATAGTGTGTACTGGTTCCGCCTACTACTGTGCTCTTGGCGATACCCACGCCGCCGGTAGTTACGATAGTACCGTTGGTGCTGGTAGTTGAATCTACAGTACCGCTGAAGCTAGCGACTCCAGTTTGTGGTGTGATAGTTACTGTAGATGTGCTGTATACGGGTTCAAAATAGTTAGCCGGATTGACCGCCTGTACCATAGCTAGGTAATAAGGTGTGCTAGCATTCGTACCAGTTACTGCTATGTTGATAGCGTCCAACGCGATACCGACCGGAATGCTAGTTGCTGTTGACCATGTTGCTGATGATCCATTGCTGACTAACAAGAATCCAGCTTGGCCGATACCTATAAACGCTGTATTGCCAGCAGTAGTCTGATAAGGAATGCTACCAGTAGCACCGCCTGCTATATTAGTAGCTGTGGTTGCGACACCTGTAAGATTTCCAAATATAGTACCGCCGACAGTTAAGTTTTGTGCTATACCTACACCACCTAATACGGTCAATGCGCCGTTACCAAACGCTGTGCTGTTAGTGGTATTAGTTATCTGAGTTAAACCACTAATGGATAGCGCACCGTTGATATTGCTTGCGCCGTTGATAGCCATACCATTGGCTGTTACTACCAATGCCTGTGAGCTGATAGAGCTAGTGCTACCTACTGCGCTAGTTCCTGATATGATTACTTGATTGCCAACGCCTATGTTGTTTGTTACGCCTAGTCCATAGGCACCGCCGATTCCTACGTTGCTGGCAAAATAACTGTTACCAGTAACGCCTATACCATTGGTGTTGATAACGATACTCTGGCTGGCCACTGATGAACTGCTAGCTGATGCGCCATTACCTGCTACATAGATGTTGCCATTGATGCCAACTCCGCCTAATACCTGTATTGCACCTGTTAGAGTGTTGGTTGCTAATGAACCACTGCTGGCATAGATAGTGCTACTAGATATGATACCGCCACTAGATTTCCAGTTTCCTATACCATCATACAACCAAGAGATATAAGGAGTGGCTGTGTTTCCAATCTGTAGACCAGCACCTGTAGCTAGAACGCTACTGGTAGATCCTGTTGATAAGGTTAGAGTAGAATCTCCAGTAGCTATTATATTTTTGTTTACGATAAAGTTGGTACCGTCAACATACAGATCACCTGTGATGTACGCTGTACCACCTACGTTTAAGTTTTGGCTTATACCGACGCCGCCGCTTACTACCAAACTACCGTTTTGTGTTCCTGTACTCTGTGTTCCGCCACCGACATAGATGTTGTTGGCTACATAAGCACCGCCTGCTATCTGCAGACTTCCTGCGCCGCCGGAGGTAGCCGCTGTCTGATCAGCAGTGATAACTTTACCTGCTACTAGATTAGCCGCGACTCCGACGCCGCCTGCTACTAATAATGCTTGTCCTGTGCCTGTTGAGGTGCCGTTAGTTGGAGATTGTAATACTGTGTTACCGCCGATTAAAGCAGTACCTTGTACACCTAATCCACCCTGGCTTACTACTAGGGCATTAGATGCCGTGGTGCTCACGCTAGCATTTGTTCCAACTACTACGTGTCCTTGAGAATAAACAGTTTGGGCTACAGCTAATCCACCGACCATTACTACCGCGCCAGTGAAAGTATTAGTAGCGTTAGCTGTTCCTCCGAAGCTGGCTGTTGTAGCGATGCTTAAACTAGCACTGCCATTTATGATTCCAGTTATGTTGGCAGCACCGCCAACAGTTAATGTATTCCATATACCCACGCCGCCTGTAACTATCAGTGCGCCTGAGTTCGTGCTAACACTACCTGTATAATTCTGTATGGTTATGGCATTAGGTGTGACACCTGCCGCATATCCTGGTCCTGATCTTCCACTGACAGACGCTAATGTTGCTGTGCTCCATACCGTTACAGCACCTGTAGATGAACTAACGTTGGTGTCTGTACCGCCGATGATACTGGTTACTGCTAAAGCTCCTAGAGTAGCCTGTGTTAATATCTGGCTGCCAGCGATATAACTGCTAGTGCCGATGTATACAGCACCGCCGATGCCTACTCCACCTAGGACCTGTAGAGCTCCTGTATTGGTAGTACTGGCTGGTGCGGTTCCTAATATGTAGGTACTGCCAGCGATAGCAACTTGTCCTTGGAATAAACTGTCTCCAACTACACCAGCACCGCCCGAAGTTATACGCAATGTTTGTGATGTCGTAGTACTTGTAGTAGCTGTACCCGGTGTGTTGGCTCCGAAACTACCTATACCAGAAGCAAAAACGCTACCTGCTATACCGGCGCCGCCAGCGACCAACAAAGCGCCCGTACTGGTGCTAAGGCTAGTTGCCGTTCCCTGTATCGTTACGCCTTGTTTGACTACAAAATCTTTTGTTATTGACATAATCTTTTATCCTTAGACACTTATCGCTGTTTGCACCACGTTGATCTTTTTATTTGTAGTATCGTATGCTGTGAAATACAATACTACATTATTACCCACTATCCCTGTCGAAAAATCTCCTAGAGGAGAAGCGGTTGTTATAATACCATACTGGCTTATATAAACATTACTCGCATTATCGACTAGCAACACGACTTCTACAACATAAAAACTTCCATTGTCTAAGTCTTCTATCTGTACTAAACTCTTAGCGGATCTATACAACGTAGAATCAAAACTATCAATAGATGTTGGATTCGTTGTATTTACCAAGGTTACAGAGGTTTGTAGTGCGCTACTTCCTATAACTACGGTGCCTGTTATCACTACAGGCCCATAAAAACTCGCTGTGTTATAGAATTTGGCAACACCGTTGAAAATACTACTGGTATTAACTGTTATGAAACCGTTAAACGTGGTCACGCCTACCGTAAGGCTCTGTCCAATAGTAGCCGAATTAGCTACGTTTAGATTGTCTGTATTGATGCCACCTGTTACCTGTAGCTTGTTAAATCCGTCGTCTGTGATCTGATTTATCAATACAGCGCCAGACCCTTTATGTACAGCCAGGCGATAAACTCCTGCTATATCATCAAAAAGAGTAAGGCTACCTTCGCTTATCACGGACCCATTACCACCGGCCCTGTTATTTCCGCCTACATCCCATGTATAACTCTGCCCATTCGCATTAACATTCCTAAAGGTTAGGCTACCGTGGCTTGTTGTTGCGTTACTTTGTATGATTATACCTGCACTAGGAGTACTACTATAACTATTATCTTCTACCAATAGATTATTAATAATCGTAGTAGTAGTGCTAGCTATGGACATTGCGGGTGGATTCGCACTAGCTACGTTCTGTGACCAGAAGTTTATAGTGCTACTGTTACCAATATTCAGAGATGGTAGGAAAGGATTAGTGTAAAGGTAAGCAGAACCTACTCCATATTGAGATATGGTCCTACCCGAACTATTGATACCTAACTCAAGATAATTTCCTAAGTTATTTTGAATCACTAGCCCACCATGACTATTGGTATCTGTACCTACAGCATTAATTAATACAGTGCTGGTTCCGTTCTGAGGATTAGTTATCTGTAAAGGAATCTGCTGTGTGCTATTGATAGTCAGGCTGTTTGATATATTTTCTATCTGTACAGCGAGATTATTGAAAGTGGCATTAGTGGCTGTTACAGTTCCGCCAACAAATACTCCACCATTAACACCTACGCCACCGGAAACTGTCAAGGCACCTGTCGCTGTGCTGTAGGTATTGGTCCCGTTTAGTATACCTATCGGAAAACTAGTCGTGTTACCATTCTGACTAACTTGATTTAGGTTGAGAGTATTCCATATTATCACATTACCTGTGCTAGAGCTAACGCTAGTTCCGGTACCTGCTATGATGTCTGCGACACCAAAACTACTTAGATTGGCTGATGTTAATACAGGAGCATAGTTTGAGAATATGGGTCCTGCATAGATAGTACCAGATATGGTAGCAGAGTTGTTGATATATAAAGGACCAGCGGCCGCTATACCACCTAGAGATGTGATGCTGGCCGTACTAGTTGAGTTTAACTGTATGCTACCTGTTTCAAATACTCCGCCGGTGCCGGTAAACTTTCCATTGGCCAGTTCATTACCGGTGGAGAACCATACTAGATGGCCCGAAGCGTCACTGCGTCCTAAGAAACCAGTAGCGGTCGATGCTCCATAGTAGTAGTTAAACTTAAGGCCTATATCTTTACCATCATCATATGTCCAGTTATTGACATTGAAATGCAGATCTACTATGTTATCGTAGATAAAAGTATTGGTAGAAAATAACTGTGTGGCATATCCATTAAAATAACTATTACCGCCTATCCATAAATTAGATGCAAAAGAGCCACCGCCTGTTACCTGTAGAGCTCCGGATGTAGCGTTATAGCTGTTCTGACCATTAGTGATAACTATTGGATTTATAGTAGTATTGCCTCTACTGGTGACTGTCTGTAGAGTGCTGGTATTGGAGATGACCGTGCCTTGTGTGGTGGTAGTTAGAGCTATATCAGCACCTGCTATTAGATTTATAGTCCCAGTGCCTCCGCCGCCTCCGCCTCCGGAAGTCAATAATATTCCATTACTGTAGATGTTGCCAGCATAGATACTACCACCTATACCAACTCCGCCCTGTATTATCAGTGCTCCTGTCAAGGTAGATGTGGCCTGTAGAGGACTGGTAAACTTGATTTCACCAGCAAATAAGCTATCTCCACTGACTCCTATGCCACCTTGTACTACCAAAGCACCAGTTTGTGTGCTGATACTGTTAGCACCATCATTAAATATGGCAGATCCGCCATATACCGTATTCCATCTTAATCCAGAAGATCCAAGATTATATGCGAGATCTAGTGTTGGATTGATGCTACCAAGACTTTGCCAAGAAGTTATGCCATCATATAAGAAACTAGCAAAAGGAGATGCCACTGGTCCAACTGTGATTCCACTACCATTAGCTAGTATAGCTGGACCAGAAGCTGTAGATAATGCTATAACATTCCTACCTATAGCTATATTCTGCGTAACGAATGTAGTGTAGGTTCCTTGAACATAGAGATTTCCGTAGATTACAGCATCTCCTCCTACAGCTAGACTAGATCCTACTCCTGCTCCACCCGCTACATACAGTGCGTTATTAGAAAATGTAGTAGTACTGAAGTTAGTTCCAGTAACAGACAATGTCTTAAAGATACCATTATTGGCCTGTAGGGTACTATTAGCAGAACTAGTTAGATTAACACCGTTAGCAGTTATGTTTCCGCCAATATATAAATCTTGAGATATACCAACACCACCTGCTACGACTACAGCACCTGTTATACTACTGATAGCATTAGATTGATTATTGAAATATACAGGAAGATTAGTTGTGTTGCCCGCATTAGTAACTTGTTGTAAAGTCAGTAACACGTTTGTTGGATTAATCCATACAGTAATATCACCGGTTGATGTATTAACTACTGTGCCTGTTCCTGCTGTAAGGGTGAGCACTCCAGTATTTGTTACTAATACTGTTGGACCTGAACTGGTAGAAACTGCGATTCCTCTTCCGGCGTTGACTACGCTTACTACTCGATTACCGTTATCATAGACAGGACCAGAATATAAACTACCTCCTATACCAACTCCACCTTGTACTACTACGGCTCCTGTAGTAGTCGATACTGAAGTATAAGTTCCTAATACTGTTACTTTTTCTGATGTTAATGTGCCTTGTTTGGCATTCGTGAATACTAGATTTCCGCCTACATAGATATCACCGCCTACTCCGAAACCACCGCCTACTACCAAACTACCTGTTTGTGTACTGTTACTGGCTATATTGGCGGCAATAGTTGTTATGCCCCCTATATTAAGGTTTTTACCTATGCCAACTCCGCCTGTAACTACAAACGCACCCGATGTAGTTCCATAGCTATCAGTTCCGTCAGTTACAGCAGAAGTATTATTAAGGAAGGTAGAAGTATATACTTGTAAGAATCCACCGCCTAAATTATATATTCCTATGTCAGTGCCGGAGTTATAGTTGGTTATAGTGCCGCTATCGAATACCAGGCTTCCTAATAGGTTAGTATATTCAATATTACTAGCCGTATTAACTATTATTGTATAGCCTGTATTAGTACTAGGAGTAATCTGCAGGGCAGGCTGGGCTTGAGCAAGAGTAATAAAACTACTACTGCTACCTGTTTGGACTACTGCTCCGCTGAGTATCGTTGGCATTATATCTCTCTATTATGCGTTAGCTGTTTCTAACACGCTTAAAACTAATTTACAAGTTGATGTATTATTGGCATAGGCTATAATACTATCTAGACTTTCGATAATCAGTTTTCCTTGTAACATATTGGCACTGTTATCCCCTGGGATACCGAAACTCTTTGCTATCTCGGTAGTAACATTACCCGGTTGTCCTCCGTTTCCTTGGCTATCCGGAAGGACAGGAAGATTCCTATAGTGCGACATGGTGACATATTGGACGTTTTGTGTTATGTTTGCCACATTGGCCATCAATATAATAGATGTAACTCCGACTGGTGCTGTGTAAACAAAGGTGGTCGTATTGCTACCTAGTATAGATGTTTTTGTTTTAAAGACGTTTAATGGTAAAGCTGCCATGATTTTATCCTTGTTCGATCGCTAATATAAATGGTGTCAGGTTAGCGAACAGTGATTTTGTAAATGTTCGTCCGCTTAGTACACCAGTCGCCTGGCTGATAACCAATTCTGGTCCTATCCTGAAATCTCCGTTTTGGTCTGTTGATGTATAGAATACCTTTCCTCCATCTAACATGACCACTTCTTGGTCTTGTTGAGGATCTGCTACTCCTACTTGAGGTAAAGATCCATAGTTAGTACCTGCTCCTACATATTCAAATGTATATCCAGATGCGCTGATATAGCTCCTTTGATAGAAATTCGCTGTACAACCATCTGGGAATAGCGTAGGATCGGTTACATTTTCTTCTAGATTAACTAAATGGTATGTGCCTGCTCTTGACCAATAGCTCAAACCACTATAAACCGCATTATAGTTTCCACCGTTTTCAAGATCATAAATTAACTGTTGTAATATTAGTCTAACATCTCTAGCACACTTGGCTTGATATGATCCTAGATCAAAGAAACTATCGATATAGGCTACTAGTTCTGCTTTGAGGAAAGCTGTATTTTGTATAATAGCATTGGCCGCATTTAACAATAGAGTGTTGTTAGTAGCTGTCAATCCTATTGGTACTTTAGGTCCTGCTACGCTTGGTCCATTTAATATTATATTAGTAATAGTATTGATTTCCTGCTGTAATACAGTTACCTGAGCATTAGTAGCAGTAGCATAAGGTATAACTTGAGGAACTGATGTCTGTACCGTAGCTGTAGTTATTCCTTTTACTACATATGGTATCAGCTGGCTGAGATAGTTATAGGCAGCTATCGTAGCCGTAGTCTCATTAGATATAGAAGGAACAGTTGAACTATAACCATAATAATATACGCCTGCCTGTATCGCCTGTCTGTTTCCGCCATACAGCAAATCAAATCCTACACAATCTATGATGTATCCAACGTCTCTGGCACAGATCACTGAATCATATACGAATCCAGGGTTAGTAGCACGTATATAGGCATTAACTTCTGCCTGCAGATAAGTTTTGTTTGCTTCTAGCAGATTGAATGCATATTGTACGGTGAACAACTGTAATAGACCCACTGGTCCATTAGGCACTATCTGATCAGTCACTCCTGCGGTTCCATTAGTTAATATGTTTGTTATTACAGAAAAATCGGCAGCGAGTGTGTTTGCTTCTGCTATGGTACCAGTATAGGCATTAGTTACCTGCGAAACCGTGCTTTGATAACGTGTGCCTGTGGTTATATTCTGTACTATAAGCTGAGACAAACTACTTAGATAGTTTATAGCCGCAGTAGTCGTTGTAGCTTCTCCAGGAATGATCGCATTGGTATTTGTATTCTGACTCCAATATTGTAAACCAGCGAAAGTACTTTGGCTAGTTCCTCCAAATAATAAATCTTGTGTGATGGCGTTTAGTATCAGTCCTATATCTCTAGCACAGGTAGTCCTGCTATAGTTTGGATTATTAGGATATAGGGTCGATATATATCCTACTGTCTCTTGAGTGATATATTCTATGTTATCTTGTATCAATGTGATGGCACTACCAGCTCCGCTTGGTATGGTACCTGAAGTCACTAAAGGAATAGGAGTATTAACACCATTAGCTACTATGTTAGTGATGGTATTAAAAAATCCTGCTATAAAACTTTCTGATCCAGATCCGCCAGTGACTGTAGGAACTATAGTTTGAGTCTGTGTCGAATAATTCGTACCTGTGATATTTGATACCACGGCCTGTGTAAGAGTACTGATAAAGTTTAATGCGACTATTTCATTGCCCTGTATCTGTGGTATCATAGATTGGCCAACAGGAACAGGATTAGGATATGCTGTACTGCTTAATACTGTGTAATAAGCATTGCCACAGGTGTATACAGTAAAATAGTTAGGATTAGTAGTATCGCCACCTCCTGTCACTATAGCTTGATTAAGTGTGATTGTTTGGAATCCTACATCAGAAACTATCGTACCTGTGGCCACATATGGCACGCCATTCTTTGAAGAATTTCCGTATTGATCTCTTACATAAACTGTCTGTCCTATACCTACAGAAGAAACATCGATTCCAGATATAGTGATAGATCCAGTAGTCAGCGTACCTGTGTTTACTTGGCCTCCTACAAATCCAGGAAGTCCTTGATTATTGATATAACCTAAAGGAGGAATTATCTCCATTAACTGTGCGATATGCGGCCTGTTAGATGTATCAGGAACAAATATCAATACGCTTCCATTGTTAGGGAAATAACCGGTAGGATAATATTCTCCGTTCTGTACAAATCCTGGATAGGGAGGATTATAAACAGTTCCGCTAAACTCTCTACTTCCATAACTCTTGGCTACTAGGCAATATGTACCAAAGTTGCTGTTAGAGTTAGTGATACTGGCTATTCCTCCAGTATCAACTTCAACGGCGGTTGAACAGAAAATAGTAAACACAGATACCAACTGTGCGTATCCATTGTTGATGATATGTATACCTCTGCCACCTTGGTTAACCTGTGTATAAGCGTCATAGACAAATGATTGTATTGGACTGCGCTTGCTGACCACTGAACCGTCAACTAGGCTTCCTCCCATAGAACCATTAGGATCTACTCTACGTTGAGCCCATATATCAGGAACGCTGGTATCTTGTACAGGATAAACTGCGGTGTAACCAAAATATAATGCCGCATTAGTTGAACTAGTTACTGTGGGCCCATTTATTGTTACGTTATAGGTATTAGATGATATAGTAGATACTGCTGTTACCTTAGGCGCCACTTTTATATCATCTCCTGTTATACCTGTAGGAGCAAATACAGAATATCCCTGGAATGTAGGAGGAGCTACTCCTGGTCCATTTATTATTATATTATTAATAATATTAAAGTTTCTGTTTACTGATTGGGTAGCTACTCCACCACCACTAAAATATGTATTGATAGTTTGTGTAGATGCATTTCCCACCTGTGGAGTAACGGCTGTATTAGTTATTACATTCAATGCTACACTCGCGGCATGGCTTATGGCCTGCGTAGTAGTAGTTATCTGTCCTACTATTTGGCTATATCCGCTATTCCAATAACTTAGTGCGGCTTCTATAGTTTTGCTATTTCCGCCGATTAGTATATCCTGGCTTATGGCATCTATGATCAATCCTACATCACGGAAACAGGTAGCTGTATTATAAACAAACGAAGGATACGTGTTAGCTATCCATGCTAGAGTATCATTTTGTATAAAGTTTCTATTCAGCTGTAATAAAACTTCAGCGCTTAGATAGCTACTATCGACCGCGGCACTGACATATTCTGTAGGAGCACTAGTAGGACCATTCGCTATGATGGTAGTAATAGTTCCTATATTAGTAGATAGATTAGGACCGGATATACTTCCGCCTGTTAGTGCTGTATTAATAACTTGAGAATACGTACTGCTAGATCCTAATCTATTAGTAGCCGTCGTGTTATTGATTATCAGCTGAGAAAGAGTATTGATATAGTTAATAGCCGCGATAGTTTGGGTTATTTCTCCTGCGACAACGCTAGTAACTCCATTCCAATAAGCTAGGCCAGATTCTACGCTTTTCTGATTGCCACCAAAGGTAGCATCATATGCGATATTTTGAACGATAATGCCAACATCTCTAAAACACAATGCCTGATTGTAAACAAATGTAGGATATGTTTGATTCACATAAGCCACTACCTGTTCTTGTATAAACTGCTGATTAGCCAACAGCAAAGTCCTAGCATTGAAATACCCAGGATCTTGATGACCTCCATTAATGCTCATACCGACTACGATAGTACCGGTGGTAACAACAGTAATACTTGTAGAACTAGAAGCCCATGTTCCAGTTCCCAATACCTGAGGAATTTGTATGGTTTGATTAGGAACGAAAAGAGTTCCATCATAGAGCCAAGGACCAGATTGGTTAGTACAATTTTGTATATATGGGCTATGGTAAACATCTATCAGCGATCCGTCTACTTCTGGAGGATAAGCTGTAGCGTAAGCACCTCTGTTGTATCCACTTGCATATGACCCTGGCAACACACCACTACGACCATTTAAAAACTGCATCTGTGCTAGATAACAACCGCTCTGAAGATGGAATAGATCCTGAGTTTTATTGATAGGTTCTATGCTAGTAGTTCTTAGATCCTGTCCAATGATACTGGTATAAGGCTGTAACAAGAGAGGATTGTTTTCAAAATAATGCCCGGGTGCTACTCGTATGCTAGTTCCTGGTCCATAATAAGGACTATTCAACGCACCGCCTATTGTACGGCAAGCACGGCTGGCATCTTGTGCACGACCATCATTGGTATCATCTCCGTCCATAGTAACATATAATAGATTAGTTACTACCGGTGCGGTACCGATAGGTTTGTCACCATTTACACGTATGCTGGCATTGATATTCAGTAAACTATCGGCCGGATTTATAGATATCTGTCCAGACTGATTAGAAATAATATTTGAATATAATGTATTGACGTAGCCAGTAGCCCAAGTATTTGAAGCTGTTCCAATGCTATAGGTATTATCTTTAGCAGGAACTAGGTCGCTGGCTATCTCTGCATCAATCGTTAAAGTATCAGTAGTGGTGTTACTTCCTAAGATTATATTACCGTTAGCGATAATATTGCCTTGTGCTACTATGTTTCCGCCTACGTTTAGACTTTTTGTTATTCCGACTCCGCCCTGTACTAGGAGAGATCCTGTAGTGGTGCTAGTGGAATCAATATTTCCATTGACCAATATACTTGTAGCAGTCAATGACGAAATAGAAGCATTGGTGCCGGTTAGGTTACCTATCGTGGCATTGGTAGCAGATAAATTAGGAGTCGATAGTTTGTTATTAACGGTAACGGTATTTGCAAATAATGTAGCGCCTACATTTAGATTACTAAGTATACCGGCTCCACCTGCGACTATTAGAGCCCCATTAGTAGATGTTGTACTTTCTGTATTCGTGCTTACATAGATAAAAGGACTAGTTAGAACGTTAGTGTTTGCGTTATAATATAAAGATCCTGTAGCATTAACAGATACATATCCGTTGCTTGTGCTGGAAAGCATTGGATAGAAAACGCCTACTGTAGTTGTGTTGCTTATAGTAACTGTAGTAGCAGTAAAATAAAAGTTAGAAATACTAGCTGTGCTGATATGTCCGTAGATAGTACCGCCTACGTAAACATCTCCTCCGACTCCTACACCTCCGTTAACTACTAATGCTCCTGTGGTAGTTCCTGTAGAATTTATGTTTCCTGTAATTGTTTCTGTCTTTGCAGTTAATGTATTAAAAGAACCTAGACCGCCGACATATAGGTTTCCTGATATACCTTGTCCGCCTTGTACCACCACGCTACCATTTGTAGTGGTATTTGATTGAATATTAGCGCCGAATATCGTTTGCCCAGTAGCTGTTACTATGCTACCTAAAATTATCTGATTTCCGCCAGTAGGCTGTATAGTAATACCGCCAACTGATGTTGCCACGGTATTGTTGTTGAATAACATATTCCCTAGCTGAGAAGTGCCAGGAATAACACGCAGATTAGTTGCGTTTATAGTACCAGAAACATCAAGTTGATATTGCGGACTTGAAGTCTGTATACCAACAAATCCGTCAGTGACATCTAGATAAAGGGTTGGGTTTTCTGTCTGGCTACTAGTATTATAGAAGGCCAGTGGAACATTATCACGGAATAAATTCTGTTGAAGTAACGGACCGGATATGCGACCTACAGCCATGCGAACAAGCTCCCAAACCTCCGAGTTTCACGGATAACCACCTTACATAGCGGGTTTACCACTGTATGTTCTGCCGAAAAAAACACGGCATCGAACTTATTTATCGATAGTTAGGATTTATTAGTTATTGGAGCCTGTATAACCGTCGAAACCTAGTAAGGCAAAAACAGGTTTGGCTGGGACTGAGCTGGTAAAGTTGATGTAGACTCCTGCGCTTTCTGAAAAAGTCAACACGGTTCCAGCACCTATAGGTGCGAAGGTAGCAGGATTTATTGTGATAAAATTAGTAAGGCTATTAACATTGGTTACGGTAGTTCCGTTGGATATACCAGTTTGTGTTGCTATAGTCATACCGACTAAGATATTAGTCAGTGTTGATATCTTTATTGTAGTAGTCGTTGGAGGAGTTGATATCACAATAGATGCTGTAGAATTCGTACCAGTACCTGTTACTAGAGTATAGTTAGTGTTAGGTACCTGGAAAACGTTATCTACAAATACCAAAACATTTTGAGGAGCATTAGTAGCAACATTATAAGCTAACGGTCCAAATAAAGTATTTGAGTAATTACCTGTGCCGAGATTTTGAGGAGTTATAACAGTCTGTCTATTGGTCTTGATTTTTTCCCAGCCTGTTCCTGATCCAGAAATATTGTAAAGTTCAGTATCTTGTGTAGTTGAGTTATATCTTACTTCGCCATTAACAGGACTACTGGGACGTGCAGATTCAGGTCCAGAAGGTATCTGCATCGCTCCTGTTAGGGTAGTCAAAACGTTTCCGCCTTGCACCGCAAAAGTATTATCGCTAGGATTTACGCGATATAGAGTTAGACGTTTTGTATATTTCATTATAGTGGTACGCTACTGACAGTTACTCCGATCGTTCCAACGGTGGCCTGTGCATAGATAGTGTCTCCGTTTCCTAATATAAGTTTTTCTGTATCAAGTGTAAAAGTTTCTGTGGCTGGCAAAGGTAGTACTGACAGTATCGTAGTACTAGTTCCTATCACATTACCGCTGGCTACCGCATATACAGTAAGAGTTCCGGCAGCACCACCTGTGTTACAAAATATCATTGTGGTGATAGCTGTGATCCCCGATGAAACATATATAGCTGTAGTTGTTGTAGATGCTATGATTGCGTTTGTTAAAGCCATGTTTTTTACCTTAAAATATTATACCATAAACTATGGCCTTGGTACGGCTGACTAGTTCATCTGTGTTATTTGTATTTACATAAAATAAACCTGTGCCACCTCCGCCTACGGTATTTGTTGAATATATGTTGATAGCACCGCTGATTACATTAGGTGGTGTAGTATATGTTAGTTGAAGTGCGTTGTTGAGTACTATATTTCCACTGCCGGCAGCAGTCAGCGCTAGATTAGTATTGGTACTGGTATTAGTAACCTGTATAGTGCTATTGACTACGGTAATATTTTGAAACTGTGCCGACTGTGCGGCTAATGTAAACACGATATTGCTAGAAGTTCCTAGGGCGGCTATGACCTGATTTACTGGACTGTAGTATTGACTGTTGGTGTTAACGCTGTTATCTAATATCTCAATAAAGCTATTACCGACCTGTAGTTTTTGTGTAACTGTAGTACCTCTAGCATAGAATTGATCTACATAATCTTTGTTAGGTATGTCGTCTGGATCAGTCATCCTGGACGCATAGGTAGTTACTGTGCTAGCACCTTTGACTGTGAGTTTAGCGTTGGGATTGTCTGCACCTAAAAGATTTAAGGTAGCACCATTAGGTGTTCGTATGGCCTGCACCTGTATAACACTGCCAAATTCGTTACTGCCATTGGCTGTAGTTCCGTTAAATCTCCACATTCCGGGATAGGTATGTGTGCCGTCACTGCTAACTACGCTGTCGTCATACAACAAGAATGCGCCTTGGCTAGTACTGTCTCCGCTACCCCTTGAAACCATTATACCTGCGCTATTGGCAGGAAATCCAGGAGTGATCCTTGTTACTCCTGGACCGGGTTCTCCTTGATTTAAGACTAATATAGTAGCTGTTACCGTTACATCAACGCTATCTACATTGGTCTGGGTTCCATATACTGTGAGATTTCCGTTGATAACCGTGTTGGGGCTGGCTAATGTTATACTACCATTATTTGCTTGTATACTGTAGTTACCATTAACTCTAACGACATCGGTTACCATTGATTTTTCCTTTTATATATTTATTGTTACCAGAGGCGTAACTGCACATGTTGCATATTAGGAGTAGTCCTGTGAGGCCAGAAAACGTTGCTTTGATATCTCAATAAAACTCCAAAACTTGGATCAGTTAGCAGTGTAGATATCATAGGTACTGCATCCCATAGATCTGTCTCCCCTCCATAGGTCGTTAAATCAGTTATGGCTCCCTGTGCTCGATTAGTGCTGATAGTTTGATTACTATAATAAAGCGATACCGTATCATCTATCACCCTTCCACCTCTTCTTACATTGACATACAGTTCTATTCCATTTAATGGAGATGGTATATAAGAAGGATCTATTCCAAAACCCGTGAGAGTTAGATAGTAAGATTTAGTCCTTAGATTACTTAGCTGTAGATCGTTAGCTACAGAAGTAAGATCAGATTTAGTCCTCACTTGTACTATTGATGTAAAATCATTACCAGTTCCTAACCAAGGAATATGGTAATCTGATTCAGGATATTGAGAAACGACGGTGGGATAGAACCAAGGAGTGGGCATGATTATATTTACCTGCAGACAGATAAGGGCTCAAAAGAGCCCTTATTGATATCAATCTATATCTAGATTAATAATTTCTAGTAGGTGTAGCTAGTCCAGCAACTATAGCATAAGATATAGGAGTTGGTGTTAAGTTAGTTACAACTGTTACGGTATTAGAAGTTCCTACTGCTGGAACTCGAGCTGATGCTGGAGCATTTGTAGTTACATAGAAACTAGTGCCTGATGCTGTGCTAACATAAGCAAGAGTGCTAGTTGATCCAGGAACTGTACCACCTGTACCTAATACATATAGGTATCGTGTGCCTGTTCCATTGGCGCCTGTCCAGATAAATCTGTCACTGATACGTCCAACATATACTACGCTTCCTGTTGTAGTCACTGCCTGTATGCTCATCTGTTGTGCAGTTAAGCTACCTGGTGCTACGTTAGTTAGTGTACAGACTGTTTGAGTAGCTGAACCACCTGATAAGCTCTGTACCAGGAATTGTCTACGACCTAGTTGACGTTTAATATATCCATCACTATAAGCCACGCTGGCCGCTGTTTGGAACGCTGTTTGGATCACGAATGGTGTAACACCGGTTGGGTTTCCTACTGTTCCTCCTAGATAGACTGATACATATGTAGATACCGTAGTGGCATATGTTGTTGTATTGACGTTTGCTACATAAGTTACGATTTCTGGGCCTATTGCTGAATCGATCTGTATGTTTGCTCCGGTATATTGAGTAGTATTATTACCCGATGTTTTTAAACCTCTTGCCATTTAATTTCTCCTTGTGTTGTGTGGGTTCTAGCCACTGCGCGGTGGTGCCGCAACAAACTCTTTTGAGCGTACATGATATTTATTGGGGGCAAAGAAAAAGCGCTCCGTAGAGCGCTTTTTGCTTACCGATATTCCAGGATTACTGGAAGCTAACTGTTGAGCTGTTGATAGCAACTTTAGCTAGGTAATCTGCGGCGTTACCTAGTGAAGAAGCAGTGTTAGACAACTGGACATAGCCGTAGCGTGTCAAGAAGCCAACTACTGGTTCGAATGTTGCTGGATCAAGAACAACACCAGAAGACATTAAAGGAATATATGGGCAATAGAACGCGGCAGCATCTGCCTCACTAGCACCTTTATAACCTAGTAATACTTGGTTGTTGTTGTCTGTATCAGACTTGTATGCGTCAACATAAACACGCATAGCACCGTTCAATGTACCAACGAATTTTGTATTTGTTGGAGCTTCGAATGTGCCTTCTGTAGTACGAGCAAATGCTGATGTAGTTGCGCTTTGTAGGATCGTTAGAGCCTGGTTAGAAACAACTGCCCAGTTTGCAGCACCACGACGTGTACGTTGAGCGATCAAGTTGGCAGCACGGTTGATCATGATTGCCAATGCGGCATGCTCATCACCAACGAATGTTGCTGTACCAGATACTAACGATTGGTCGTATGTTAATTCAACTGACGCTAAAGTACGTAGTGAAGTTAAGATCTCTTGGTCGATCTCAGCTGTAATTTCTTGAGCTAGAGCAGCCATGATTTCTGCTTCGATATCAATACCTTGTTGAGCTTGTGCATCTTGTGCAGCCTCGAAGGTCCAGCGAGCTGATAGCTTGCGTGACTTAGCTTCTACAGGTGCTTTCAAGATTTGGATGCTCATACGCTTACCTGGTGCACCCTCAAGAGCCGATGTTGAAGCGGCAGCTGGAGTTGCGTCCTGGTTGTTACCAGAATAGGCAGCGGCGATCTTGAATGGTGATAATGCCTCTTCACCTGCTACGATACCATCGCCTGATGATGTATCAGCATAACGGACACGTAGTGTATGGATCTGAGCTACTGGACCTGTCATTGGTTGTACACCGATGATTTCGTTAGCAATAACTGTTGGCATAACACGACGGATAACTGGAAGAATAACGCGATTTAAAGTTGCGATATTTCCAGAGCTTGTAGCACCACTTGTTGCGGCTTCTGCTAGGTACTTACGTGTGTTCTCTAAGCATACGCCCATAGAAGCACGACGGTTACCTTGTAGGCCTTCAAGCAGAGCTTCCCTGGTCTCGGACCATCTTTCATTTAATAGTTGTGACATTTATGTCTCCTTGAATTTTCTAAATTATTTTAGTCCCGCGAGTTTGCGGATATCTAAAATGTTATCTAAGCCTACCCCGGGAGTCGGTGCTCCACGATCTCCTGTGACAGCGGTACCTTCAGTTAGTGTAGTTTTTTGTACTACACGCTTTGTCTCGCCTTCCATTACTGCTGGTAGGTATTTCTCAAAACTCTCATTCAATTTCTTAGTGGGTACTGATTCTAACAAATCTTTCATGAGTTCTCTTTTGTCAGCGCCCAAAGGAGCTAACAACTCACCCATCACTGCCTTACGCTCCATTAAATCTTTAGCTACGCGGAGTTCGCGGTTTTTAGATTCAACGATAGTTTCTTTTTGTGATAGTGCATCTTGTGCTTCGGCCAGGGCTTGATCTTTCTTAGCGATAACCTTCAACAGTTTAGCTGTTTCAGATTTTTCATTTAGAAAAGAACCATTGTATTCCTGTACGAATGCTTCGAATATACGACGACCAAAGTTGTTTGTGCGTGCTGAATCAATATCTTCTTTCAACTGCTTGATTTCAGATGTTAACTTAGCTGTTACTGCGGCTTCAACTACCTTAGAACTACGTTGTATAAACTGTTTCTTGATTACTTCAAATCTTTCTTTTGCTTCGCGAACTAGTTTAACTTTCGTTTCAACTACGCTCTTCTTATCGATAGCAAATTCTCTGATCTCTTTAGCTAGAGCATGGACTATGAATCCCTCTAACTTAGCGAAGTTTTCTGCGACTTTTCTACGATCGCTTTGGAACTCGCCTAACTCTTTTGTCAGCTGTTTAATAACAAATGATTCCATTACTTTAGCATCATTTGCCATCTTGCGTTGATAAGCGACTTTAGCTTCCGCTAGGGCCTTTTTATCTTCAGCAAGTTCAGCCATTTCTGCGGCCAATCTTTCGCTCAACAACTTGTCGACTGCCTCAACCATGAGCCCTTTATCGTGCTCATACTTGCCTGCAAATTCTTCACGTAGTTCAGCAGTGACTTGGTCGCGATTCTCTTGGATTTTTTGAGCAAAAGCAGACTCTAGTGCAGTGGTGTGTTCCTCTGACAGAGCTCCTGATTCTACTAACTGTTTGAATGCGTCCAACATCTATCTTTCTCCTCGGGCTTATTTTAGACCTTTTATTATATTAAGGAGTGATTCCTTAAGATATTTCTGGGCCTTTGGATCTTCTTTTACTTCTTTAGCAACACCTAATATTCTATTTCCACCACGTGTGTTCATGAGATGTTCATAAACTGGTGTAGGATAAGCGCCAGGTGCGCTGGGCTGAGCAACTATATCAACTGTGATTATCTCAAACTCTGCTACTTCGCCTGTCCTATCATCAACGTTGCCGCTGCCTCTAGAACTAACACCAAGTTTTACGCCGCTTTCGAGCATAGTACGAATCAAGTTACCCATCGGTGTAGGTAAGATTTTCATCTTACTGTAACCATTTGGGCCGTCCATCCACATATCTGTTATCATGTGTGATACACGGTCTAAATTTACTTTTAAATCATCAGGATGATCAACTTCACCTAGCACGCTATACCCGTTCTGTATCTGATCATTAAGTGTTTTTACTGCGTTAGTAATCTCACTTACTGGATACACACGTTGATTAGCGTTCTTGATTCCACCTTGGATAGCAATACCTTTTAGATAAAGATTTTTCTTTCCATGTTCGTCAGCCTCGTGTAGTTCAACACGAGCCTGATCAAAACTTAGGTTTTCTCTTAGATATGAAGTTAGTTTCATCTAATTATTTTTTGTAAGGTTGTAAGAACTGCTTGCTATTTGTTACAGATGTTTGACCAGCTTTTTCACCTGTTCCTGAACCTACTGGACCTGGAGTAGTACCTTTACGTTCTGCTCCGTGACCTTTCTTAACAGCTTCTAAAGATGCTCCATCTTTCATTTTAGCTTTGGCACTATTAGCTAGATTTTTTTCTACACCTTTAGTGAATTCACCTTTGATGTTACCTACTAGTCCTGTCTTGCCTTTGTGCATGTTTGTGGTTGTGCCGTCCATAGCGCCTTCACCTACGTCACCTTGGGCGATGTTGCTGGCGTTAGCTTTGCTGTTAGGCATAGTGTTTTTAGCGTTCTTATTGATGTTGCTGCCTACATCTCTTGGAGCAGGATAATCTTCACCAGTGTGTCCGCCGATATTTACACCTTGTTGTTTCTGTGTATTTCCACCGTAGTTGTGATTAACAGTTTCGCGATATTCACGTAGACCCATGCTTTCGTCAGCATCTTCTTGATCATAATCGTCATCGTCATTATCGTCATCGTCATTATCGTCATCGTCATTATCGTCATCGTCATCATCTTGATCATCGAAAGGATTTTCTTCGCCGTCATCATCTTCTGGCTCATCCATATCCATATCATCATCGCCTTCGCCGCCCATTAAAGCTTCAAATTCAGCTTTTAGTTCTGCTAATGCGTCTTCTAGATCTTGTACGTCATCTTTAGTAGCTGGAGCGTCACCGCTTTCTTCGCTATCATCGTGACCTACTTCTGTGTCTCCAACCATAGAATCAGCAGGATCTCCGCCGATCGTGTCGGCTTCATCACCGTGATCGTCGTCCATGTCAGCGCCCTGTCCAAACATTTCTTCTAGGTCGTCTTCTGATTCTTCTTCGAGATCTTGATCATCAGCATCATCTTCTGATGCTTCTTCCATCTCTTGTTCTTCTTCTTCTGCTATTAGGTTTTCATATATTTCTCTAGATCTCTCTACAACGATTTCGTGAAAAAGTTCGTTGGCTTTTTCAGTTTCTTCGTTAACAATTAGGTCTAAGAGCTGTTGCATCTTTTTTGACATTGCGTTTATCTCCTGTGTTAGATCGGCAAGGCTATCAGGAGTATTTACAGCCGATTGATATTAGATGCGTGAAATAGGCCAAAAACGGCCGTTTTTGACTTCGAATGCTGTAAAACTGTCTAAAATATTTAGTTTTGAGTTCTAAATATTATATTAACAGTTTATTACATGCCTAGGCCGCCAGGAGCGCCCCCACCTTGCTCTTCAGTAGGAGTAGCATACATGACTCGTACTAGAGCTAGATCTTCTCTAGTTTCTTTTTCTCGGGCATCACCTGCTTTTCGCAAATCGCTCAACATGCCCAGCGTTAAACGGCTTTTACGCAGATCCTTGCTCTTGATCACGCTGGTATCTTTAGAGATATCGTAGCGATCATTGTCCGTAGGATCGGCACGATCTTGATCAAAATAAATGAATTCGTTTAGTAGCATGTCAGTATTTATTACTGTCCGGCAGCAGGGCTACCTTGCGGAGTTGCTCCTCCGCCGGCTGAATCTAGGGGATTAGGTGCTCCCGGAACATCTTCTCCTTCCATTCCTTCAGGAGGTTCTGCGCTTTGTCCGAGATCGTTTATATCGCCGCTGATTCCGCTAGCAGTGACACCAGCAGATCGTAGTTCTGCTTGGGCAGAAAGATTAGTTTTAGTGTCGACATTTTCTTCTTTCCACATTTTTTCGTTTTCTGCCATCTCTTCTTGTGTCAATCCTAAGAAACGCTTGAGAGCAAAACGCTTACTGATATGTGGAACACCTGCCATGGTAGTAAATGCGTTAACGCGAACACCGTCCATTTCTGCTTGTCTGTAGGCTGCAAAGTTTTGTGGAGGATTAAACTTAAGATCAAACAGGTTAGGATCGATGTTGATACCTTTCTTGTTCATGTATAACTTAAACTGTGTATCGAATATCTCGTTCATCAACGACTGTAATCTTTCACAATATTTGTTAAAACGTAGCTCTTGTATGTAGGCTGTTCCGACTCGTCCGTCGTTGAAACTGCTTCCGCCGTCATCCGGTCCTGTTGGTAAGTAGCTTGATGGTATACGTAAAGCTCTAAATAACTTGTTAGTAAAGAATCTAAGATCATCAATCTCTCCCAGGTTAGTGCCACCAGCTAGTGTATCAATCTTGCTGCCCCTACCCTCAGCTGTCTGCGGAAAATAGTAGTCTTCGGTTATGCTTAAAGGATTATAACTGCTGTCTACCACGCTACTGCTACCTCCAGCAACTGATGGCAAACGACGCTGATTTACTTCGTTTTTAACACGCTCAACAAAACCCATGGCCAAGTGGGGCGGCATGTTTCCTACATCGATATAAAACACCCTACGCTCAGGAGCACGCATCACACGATAGATAATAATAGCATCTTCTAATAATTCTTTCTGTTTGTAAACCTTAAAGATACTTTCTAGTAGACTGTTTCCAAACGGAAAGTTATTATCAAGACCTTCGCTCAGGCTGATATGTATCACATTCTTGGCATCAATAGCCCATTGATTTTGATTTACAGTAAATCTATTTCCCGCGGCACCGCCATTACCTCCCGCAGCCATTCCTCGCTGTTGAGCACCACCTGTTACATAAGCTATGTTTCCAGGAGTAGTACTTTGATTAGTGGGATTGATCTGCGTGACTGTTAGATTTTGGAAGTTGACGTTTATGTCACGTATGATATACTGCTCGGCTTCTTTGCCATCGCTTTCATTCACTATGATCTTATCAACTTTGCTAGGATCTATATAGAACCAGCTTTGTGTTTCTGGATCGCGTATGAAAAAACTGTCTCCATATTTGAATGCGTTACGCACTATCTTAAAAATACGTTTTTCAAACTTATTCAGTTTAGTCCACTGCTGTAGATATTTTTTAATAATCTTGATCTCAGTAGAAGTGGCCTGTTCTTTAAAACTGATCTGGAAAGGAGTTCCATTGTCGTCGCTCATCTGTGTACAGAACTCAGCTAAAATATCTAAAGCGGCATTTACTTCGCTGTCCATGTCCATGGTATCATACTGACCGTATCGCTCTAATCTATTAGGGTGACCCGTGTAGACATCTGGAAGGTAACTGCTATAGTTTGTTCTTCCTACTCCGGAGCTGATAGATCCGAGTCCGTTAGCTCCGCTTATTGGGCTGAGTGATCCTGATCTATTTACAGGAGTAAAGTAACGTTTCCATGACATAATATTATTGTGGTAGTAAATTTCCGTTTAATGCTTTAGTAGCCGATACATTATCTTTGGCATGCTTAGTCATTTCTTTCATATGATGTAACAT
>Ga0164297_10000292_pt1 | contig 64329 bp, 54 predicted proteins | sample GEODES058metaG_FD_113539 | JGI IMG/M metagenome (GOLD analysis project Ga0164297, IMG submission 113539) | Dystrophic lake water microbial communities from Trout Bog Lake, Wisconsin, USA - GEODES058 metaG | ecosystem: Environmental > Aquatic > Freshwater > Lake | place: USA: Trout Bog Lake... | reverse complement strand
TACCAGCATCATCAACCCAATGTGCTGAACCATATGAACCCAAAATGTGTTGATTGCCGCATGGGGAATCGGGCCTACTAACAGAAGCGCAGCCAGCGACCACCCAAGTAAGAAAATGAACTGCCTGATTTTTGAAACATTCCTTCGAGCCTGTCTTTCTGAGATATACCAGGCGAGGAGCGTGGAAAGGGCGGATGCAAAGAGGAAATCCCAAGCCAAATTTAGTTTTAATTCCATGGAGAAAAACCCTTGCTTTTCACCTGATCAAGATTACTGTATTAGTAGCAGTTTATCCATAAATTGTTCGAAATTAATTTTTCGTAACTCAGAATGTGAGGCAAAGATGCCGGCAACGAAAGGGAAAACAGTAGTTGGCTTAGTTGTCACAGTGACATTAAGTGTTGCAGTTTTGGCAGGGGTAGGTGTATTGCTCCACGGCCACTCTTATTACAACGCACCTACTGAAAGTGCAACTGTCAAGGGAACAATAGTTGGGCCTGATGGAAAAACATATCCGCACGCGTTTATAAGTGATGGCATATTTGGTGATCCCATTGATTCTCAAGCACATGGAAAGTGCAACACCCTGACAGTTCAAGAGGGAACACCTGCAGCAGCTGCCTGTGATGGTGGCCATCCAACCTGGCCTTCTTATGGTCCTTATACACATTTAGTTTTACCCGCTCATGCGTATGTGACAATGACACTTCATGTTTATGACAGTGGCGGATCACTTAATGTTCCTTATTATGCAAGCGTTGTAGGAACAATTGGCGGAACTGCAAATTATGACGGAGTTGATAAAGCATCAATCGATCCGACTGCAGTACAACACACATTTACACTTCATGGAGTTCCGACCAGTAGTCAGGACCCACTCTTTGTAAATGTGCCATTGCCACAAAGTGATGATGCCGATGCTGCTGGCAGTCCGCTACCTAAAGGCCACACAGTGACTTTTTCATTTATAACAGGTGGCAAAGGTAACTATGTATGGAATTGTGAATACCCTTGTGGGGATACCAGTTACCAAGGATTTGGAGCTGTAATGGGAAGCACTGGATTTATGTCCGGAAAGGTAACGGTGATCTAAGTGTCTGACCACGAGTCTATGGATGACCACGAAGAGTTAGCTCCGACCCCAGGTCAAAGAGCCGGAAAATTTCTGAAGCAAAAAGATATTATCCAAACCATCGCCCTCGGATTGTTCTTCACCGCAGTATTTGTGGTGTTAGGACTCTGGTTTTATCCGAAGTGGATGCCAGAGGCAATGTCCAAGGAAATGGTTGGAGATGAAGGAATTCTTAAATGGTTTACCGTCATTTCCGCTCCTATCGCTGGAATAGTTTTAGCAATTTCCGCTGAATCATTCATGAACCGACGAAAAGGTAATGAACCTGCCACAGAAGATGGTGCTGGAATCAAAACCCATGGACCAGTAGTACTCATTTGGAGTGCAGTATCTGGACTCTTTTGTGTACTGGCAATTGTTTGGGGTATTGTCGAAATGAATACCTGGACCTCTGACGCGCTAACTAATGCCCCCCATGCATTGGTTGTAGATGTGACAGGTTCACAATGGGCATGGTCATTTGAGTACCCAAGTTTGGGAGTTACATCGCACGATCTTTATTTGCCAGTCGGAGTGCCAGTTCAATTTAATGTTGTTTCAGCTGACGTGAACCATTCATTCTGGCCAGTACAACTGGGCGTAAAAGTAGATGCTAATCGTTTGGAAACTACAGTAGTGCGAACTACGCCTGACAAGTTAGGTCACTTCGATGTGAAGTGCGCTGAATTGTGCGGGCTGTACCACGCGTACATGGAGACAAATGGTGAAGTAGTCACCCAAGCAAATTTTAACAATTGGATTGCAACAGCAAAGGCAAACGGAGGTACCGAATCGTGACCACACTTTCAGCTTCACCAAAAGCTACGCGTCCGATTCCAAATCCTAAGAGGAGTTTGATTACCAAACTCAACATGGGTACCGGCACCATCGTTGGAGTTATTTTTGCACTCGTTACATACTACGTATTACGACATCACTACAGTAGTCCGTGGCGTCATAACCACGGCATGGACCTCACAAATACTCACTTTGAAAATGTGACATTGATTTGCTCCATGTTTGCCTGGAGTTTGGGTTTCCTTGTTGGAATCGGTGCATTTATCGGACCGTTCCGTTGGTTAATTGGCAAAGACCTCACCGATGAAGAGAATTTATATCTTGCCGGAGATGGTCAAGGAATTTCCCGATATTTTAGATATTGCACAGACCACAAAGTGGTTGGTATTCAATATTTAGTAGGTGTCATGATTCTGCTGGGTTCTGGTGGAACCATGGCAATGATGATTCGAACCAATTTGGCGACGCCTGGGTCGCACTTTGTAACTCCCATCGTCTACAACTCACTAGTTGGGTTACATGGAATTACAATGATTATTGGATTGATCATTGCCCTTACAGGTCCTTTTGGTAACTTCATTATGCCAATCATGATCGGTGCGGCAGATATGGCTTTCCCTCGACTGAATGCTCTTTCATGGTGGGTTTTGTTTACTGCTATTCCTGTCTTAAGTAGTGCATGGTTCCTAGGTGGTATCCCAACTGGTTGGACTGCATATGCACCACTGAGCACTCAAGCGGGTCCTGGCATGGATGCGTTCTTGGTAACAATCATTATTTTTGCGGTCTCTACTGCGGTTGCAGGTGCTAACATCACAACAACTGTTGTTGCAATGCGCGCAAAAGGAATGTCATGGAACCGTGTTCCTATTTTCGTGATTGGCTCCACAATCTCAGTGGCGCTTGCCGTTCCTGCTTTCCCAACTTTCATGGCAGCAATGGTGCAAACAGGTTTGGATAGAACGCTGACAACTGGATTTTACAATGCCCAGCAAGGCGGTAGTGGTTGGCTCTATGCGAACCTGTTCTGGATCATGGGACACCCTGAGGTGTACGTCATCCTAATACCGGGAGTTGCTGCTTTGATGGAAATTGCGCCTGTATTCGTGCGTAAACCACTCTTCTCTTTCGGAGCTGCCATCGCAGGCTTTGCAGGTATTGCTGGATTGTCAGTACTTGTTTGGGCTCACCATATGTACATGGCTGGTTGGATGCCAAGTTTGAATGGTCCATTCATGATCACCACAGAGTTCATTTCAGTTCCTACGGGATTGTTGTTCCTTGTTGTTATTGGAACACTTTGGCGTGGAAAGCCATGGCTCAAAATGCCAATGTTGTGCGTCTATGCGATGTTGTGGAATTTATTAATTGGTGGAATTACTGGAATTTTCCTTTCAGATGTTCCAGCAGATAATTATTTGCATGGTTCTATGTTTGTGACAGCACACTTCCACTACACATTGATGGGGGCAGCGCTCACTGGGGCAATTGGAGGCCTTGCTTATTGGTTCCCCAAGATGACAGGCCGCATGCTCAATGAACCAGCAAGTTATGCATCATTTTGGTTCATTCAAATTGGTTTCCAAGTTCTATTCCTTGGAATGTTTATGGCTGGAGCAGAAGGTCAACCACGTCGTGTTGCTGACTATGCTCAAGTATTCGCTCACTCCGACTTAGTAAGTACTGTTGGTGCATACTCTGTAGGACTAGGTTTCATAATTCTCCTGTGGGCAGTCATTCATTCATGGCGTAGTGGAAAGGTTGCTCCTATGAACCCATGGGGCGCAAAAACTTTGGAGTGGACAGTTCCATACCCAGTACCACTCGTTAATTTCGATGAAGCTCCAGTAGTTAAAAGTGATCCATATGGTTATGGAAGAAAGGTTGAATAATGGCTAATACTGAATTCCATATGCATCATGATTCTCCTGAAAAAGTTGGACGCCGTGAACGGTTAGGCGTACGCATTCTGATTGTTGCCGATGCTTCATTCTTATTTGCCATGGTTTTTTCATGGTTCTATTTGCGCAATTTGAATGCAAATGATGCATGGTTACCTAAAGGGGTAAAAACCTTTGGTGCTGCAACGAGTTGGATTGCGATTGCTCCTTACATCGTTTCATTTTTGTTCCACCGCATTGCAATGAGAGATAAAGCAATGCGTGGACCCTTAATGACTCTTGCATTCGCGGTGTTGGTAATTGGTGCTGTTTATCAATGGCATCTAATAAGCCACATGCCGTTTGTTGCTCAAGACGACAATGGACGTCCTTATTACAACGGAGCTTATGCATCGAACTGGATCTTGTTTGCTGGATCGAATATGTTCCACTACATCCTTACCGGATTTATTGCTTTGGGTCTTGCGATTCGAGGCTTTAGAGGCAATCTATTGGATGCAGTACTGGAAGATTGGCGACAGAAAGTTGCAGGTTCTTGGTTCACATGGGTGGCAATCGGCGGAGTAATTTCTGCGATTACTATGTCATTTAAATAATCTCTAATTCAATTCAAGTTGCCTCGAGGTTAGCAATAGCCTCGAGGCATTTGCATTCAAGTAACAGGGAGATCAACACTGCTAATGAGGTAGGCCCGTTAAACGGCCTCGGAGGTTCAAATCCTCTCGTCTCCGCTCCTAGTAAGCCTCAGTTTTATGTCTGTTTCTATGCCGATTCAAATCTTATTCAATTCGTAGTTAAGAGCGTGAACTGCAATCCAGCCGTTGGCTACTAATTCAGCAAGTGGTGTCTGCGCCAAAGCGCTATTGATCAACTCTTGTGGCGCTGCGATAAAAATCTGAAGCCGAATCGGTTGGTGCAGCGGTTCATTTTCAATAACTCCAATCGCCTGCCATGGCATGCCACGCTTGAGCGCGCCTCCGGCACCAGCTAGCGCCCCGGCTTGAGTGAAGACATTAAGACGAGTTTTATCTCCGGCAGAAAAGTTGGCGGGGTCACAAACAGTGAAGTTGTATTGCGAGTTAATCATCTGCATCACTTGGCCGGGCCCAGCCAAAATACTTGCAAGTTTCGCGCCGCTAGTATCTTGAGTGGAGTCATAATCATGCAAGAAATACTTGCCGTTCAGGTCTAGGTGAGCAGTTAATGCACGTGGCGCAATAATTGCTCCGACGTTCCCAGCAAGACCAAACTCTGGAAAGGCTTGCCACCAGGCTTCACGAACTTTGGTTCGTTGCGTGAGTGAGTGGTCTTTAGCGAGCGGAGAAGTCAACGGACCACCAGCCAGAATATGGATTGTCTGGTGTGTGGTGTTGTGCATCGCGTATCCAAAAGATGTGCTGCAGTGCGCAAGTCCGGCTGCACTCATTACTTTGGGATCGTTGAGCAATTTTGCGGCGTAATAAGCATTTACCAAGCCGCTATTTCCACCGCAAGCGCCGCACTCATAGAGCGAGGTGAACGGATTATTTGGCACCCCAGACTCATGTCCTACGAAAATCACTTCGGAGTAGGAATCAAGCGGAAGGTTACTCACCAGGGTTCTAGCAAGCTGCACCTTGCTTTCGAATGGAATCGCTAGGTATTCCTCGTCAGAGATGATTGGGCTGCCTTCTTGCGCTACATAATTATTGGAAAGTTTTGGCGCGAAAGTATTGCGCAGGTTTAATGCGAGTTGTAGAAGTCCGAAACCTTCGGCCATCGCCAGCGCTCCAGAGCCACGATTGGCCTGGCCCCATAGTGCAGAAATCAGCTCTTTGAATTGCGGGGTTTTATTGTTATTGAGCTGGATAGATGGCTTGAGAATCACCGGGCACATCTGATTTTCAAAGGAGTGCGATTGGTTCTGGGTGACAATCGAAATATCTGCCCCAAAAAACCCAGCAAAGCCAAGGGTGGCAACGCCATGCCTAGATTCAAGTACGCGCCGCATCTTTTCACTGCGCACATCGATACACATCACCATTGCTACGTTGCTAGTTGCACGAGGTAATTGTGATGGCGTGATAGCTAGTTTCTGCTTAAATGCTGTTACTTCAGCTTCTTCTTGTGATCGCAATGATTTCTCCAGAGGCTCTGTTGAAACTGCGATTCCAGCAGGAAGCTCTGCACTGAAAACTGTGAACAGAGCAGCACGTAGCGCCAAGAGTTCGGTAATCAAAGAGATGTGTTTACCTAAGAAATATTGATACCACCCGAGGTCGCACCCGATGAGGGCCGCGAGAACATCTTTTGCATCTCGGTTGGAGCTAGCAACATAGTTAGACAACATGACCAGCGGATCAGAAGGCATGAGCATGCCACTGGGACTGTTGCTGCGCCAGAGCGTGTAAGGGCCGACGGAACTATCTGAAATCTTAGAAATATTATGTGACGCTTCGGCGCTCCACCACGATGCTTGATCAATCGCCTTCAGCGCTGCACGTGAGAAATTGCGGGTGATAGCGCCAGAGCTATCTGAACTCTGGGGGTAACTTGAGATTCCGAATCGAGCGAGCTCTTGTGCGGCGCCTTGGTAACTTAGTGAATGCAAGCCAGGAACTGGGTCTTGCGCGACCATGTTCGACAGGCTTAACCCTGGTTCAAAGTATTTCGAGTAGCGTTCTAGAGTTTTGCTGATTTCGTTAACAAGAGTCGAATTACTGTCAGCCACGTTTGATTGAACTCTTGGAGCTCTGCTGACACCAATAAGTATTGTGCTCAGCTTTAATGAATAGCGGTAAGGAATTTTCCTAATCGCCAGAGTCATCACAATCACTGCTACCGCAACACACCCAAGTGCGAACCTTGACGCGGGGTGGCTGGGAAGCAGCCGGCTTAGCCCATAGGTTTCGGCGAATAAGAACCCAACAGCAGCTATTGCAAAACCGATAGCAAGTAAAAATAACTTTGGGGTTAAGCGCCTAGCAAATAAGAGGTATGAGGTGAGTGAGATAGTTAAGAGTGCAAGTGTGAGCGCGGAATCTCTGGATTCGAGAGCAACTGCTACGACTGCGCCCAGGAGTGCAACAGTGATTGCATTGGTGAAAGCGTTGTAGAGTGCGCCGCCTTTATGTTCCGGCAAGTACAACTCTTGATTTTTCTTCCAACGCGATGGCACACCACCGACTCGAAGAAATGACCAACTCTTGTACGAGCCGTGGCCGATGATATGCAGCAGCACTGCGGCGGATAATCCGAGTGAACCTTCGATTGCCATATAGGCCATCTGCATACTAGTTCCATTTGCCAATTTGCCTTTTTCATCGTGGCGATGGCGCATCATGACCAATGAAAAGAAGATAGTAAGGAGACATAAAATAACGATCGGCAATCGCAATTCTTTGAGCGCTGGAAAGCTCAACAGCATCAAACCCAAGCCATTGACTACTCCTGCGTGCAAGAGTGCGGAGAGCGGAGAAGGTGCTTCATTCGTGAGCGCCAGCCAACGATGAAAGGGAAAAGCGCCAGAGCGAATTACACCGGCAAGAGCCAAGAGAACCACTAGGAAAACCGGAGCAGTTGATGACTCGAAGAGATTAATCTTGCGATATTCACAGTAGAAAGCGGTGATGAAAATTGATAGATCACCGATAAGAAAATAACGCGCAACTTTGTTTCGAGCTAGACCCGAGCGAGCGTCGCCGAAGTGATCAATGAGTAGCCCGGCGCCCCAACCGCTGAGCACCCAGCCAGCCGCAAAAGTCAGGATCGAGTGAAAGCCATAAGTGAGGTAGAGACTCAAGGAGGTAAAAAGGAGGAGCGCGCCGAATCGATGATAGTGCGATTGCCCCTTCAGATTTTCTTGCGCGTATTTAGCGATAGTTGCTACAAGCAGCCCGCAGTAGATTAAAAAGAGCGAGAAGCTCCAGCGGGTAGCGTCGTGGGTGAGGGCGGCACGGGCGATAGAAGCCACAATGACAAGGAGCGCTGCGAGCCGAGAAAGCCTGAAATACAACATAGGTAAACAATTACAGGTATTAAATTACCTGTCAAATAATGCAGATATGTGTTACGATTCAAGCGTGAAAGAAGCGGGCTGGACTTTTTTATCTAATCATGGCCATGTTCTGGTGGCTTTAAGTCGCAATCCCAAGCTTCGAATTAGAGATTTAGCCCAAGAAATAGGAATCACTGAGCGCTCTGTCCGTAGCATCTTGGTGGATTTAGAAGAGGCGGGCTATGTCGTCATTACAAAAGTTGGCCGCCAGAATGTCTATAAAGTCTTGGCCGAAAAGAATTTCCGGCACCCGGCCGAGTCAAAGCATCAAGTGAAAGCTCTGCTCAATATTTTTAAATCTAAATAAGCAGCTGATTACAAGGGGATAACACCCAACTATTTCGTTAATCCAAAGAATCAATATCTTTCTGGTAACCAAAGAGTTATTGTTTTGAAATGAACAAGCGAGAGCTATGAGTAAGAGAGCAAAGTATCTCAGCGCTGCTCTGCCGACTCTGATCATAGTTTTAGTTATGGGTTATATTGGAACAGCTACATTTATTACAGCACAATTGACACATCGGGTGGCAACTTTGTCGCCTGATTCCCGCGGTATCTCCACCCATATTCCACTCTCTGAAGTTGCTGAGGATCTCACTTCCCCTGATATTCACAGCGCGACGATTCAGATTGCTTCATTTCATACTTCTTCACATAACGCTCAAGGTTCTACTAGTGATGTCTCGCAATATGGCGCTGCTATGAGTATCTCTGCTCAGAACATAGCCAAATCATCACCATTTTCTGTTGATTCTTTGGATATCACAGCGACCATTGCTGCAAAGACCCTTGAAGCTTTGAGCGGATTTCCGGATGCGCGAATTAGCAATGGTGAACTACAAGTAAGCGTTGGTTCTAATGGTTTAGGGCAAGCGCTACTTGCCCCTAAAGTGAGTAATAACCAGCTCTATTTCGTCCTACAAAGTATCTCGCTCTTTGGCACAGCTATTCCAGCATCTTCGTTGCCGGCTTCAATTCAAGATCAGATTAAAGCCAGAAGCGTACGAAACCTTTCGTTTCCAAAGGGTCTAGCAATGACTTCTGTAGTACTGAAGTCACAAGGAATGGTGATTACGTTGCACGGAAGTAATTTCGCGTTAGCAAATCTCAACTCTGCGCAGTAGTTAGGGGTTAACACCCAAGTAGCGATTTTTCACTGAAGGTAACCCCTCAGTCTCGCTCAAACCATGTAACTGCAGTTACCCCAAGAGTAGTTTGCCAATCTATCCAACGTTTTGGATGATTTGGGGGAACCGGAAAATGAACAGACGTTTTGGTTATTCGATTCGTAAGTATTTATCGGCGTTCATGATTCTTTCGACGCTCTCGGTGGTTACACAAGCATCGGGTGCGATAGCTGGCAGCACATCGTCTTCTACCTCGTTTCATACTTTAACTTCGAAGCCCAAGCCAGTAGTGACACTTGGCAAAGTTACGGTTGTTCGAATTTCTGCAACTCAAGTGAAGGTCTCGATTTCTAATCCTCACTATGCAGGTCAAAAAGTCATCTTGCAGAAGTATCAAACAACTACAACTTCTTCCTCTACTAAAGCCCTGGCTGGAACAACAACGGCTTCTAAAACTTCTACCCAGAAGCCAGTGGTGACATTGCTACAGAAGATCACGCTCTCGAAAAATGGTACCTATAATGCAGTGATTAGCGCTAAGACGACCGTTAACGATCTCATCCAATTACTCTTCAATAATCAAGTTATTGGCAGCACTCTCACAACTCAACTTGTGGTTCCTGCTCCTGTGGTTACCCCAACTGCAACTCCAACTGCAACCCCAACTCCATCACCATCGGATAGTTCAACCACGCCGGTCTCTGCTATCGAGCCAACGGATACTCCGGCTCCGTCGCCAACGCCTTCGCCAACGCCTTCGACAACGCCTTCGACAACTCCATCACCAACACAGAGCCCGACTACGGCCCCAGTGACACCTTCAGATCCATCGCAGGGCGGCGGTTCCGCCTCTGCTCCTGTCACACCAATCGCGCCAATCGCTCCAGTTGTCATTACTTCACTAGTTACTTTTAACGCCAATGGTGGCGCAGGTGATAACGAAACATTGACCGCGTTATCAACCGGAACTCCGCTTCCACTCAACACTTTTGCCCGTGATGGCTACTCCTTTATTGGTTGGAGTCCAGATCCTTCGAGCTTGGTTGCCTCGTATCAAGATGGCGTGAACATCTACCCAACTCAAAATCTCACGCTTTATGCAGTCTGGTTGGCTACTAACACGACGACACAAACTGACAGCTTTACCGTAACACTGAGGCCAAATGGCGCTGCGGGTGTTGAAATAGACCTACTCGTTCCGGAAAGTGGTTCAAATCTTCCTAAGAATTCTTTTGTCTACACAAATTATGCCTTCAGCGGGTGGAGTACCTCACCAGATGGATCAACAGGTACAAGCATTAGTGATGGTGGTTGGGTCGCTTCCACAACAAATGTAACGCTCTATGCACAATGGAGCTTTGTAAATTCATGTCCTACCTGCATAGCTATTTACAACAAACCAGATCCATTGGAGCCTCAGCCAACCGGTCCGCAAGGTTTCTATCAACCGGATGTATCGCTTTTTAATCCTTCCGGCAACTACATTCTCTTTGATGGCAATGGCGGTTACGGATTCCAAGAACCGCTACAAGATGCAAACGGTCCACTTCGACACAATCCCTACTACCTGCCCAATCATGCGTTCTCATCGTGGAATACAAAAGCTGACGGGAGTGGTGATTCTTACCTAGATGCAGCAATTGGAGTTCCGCTTAGTAACGAAACTTTGTATGCTCAATACGTTCCTGGCGGCCACGTGTATTACGACTCGAATGGTGCCGACTCTGGTTACACCTTCCCAACTCAGTGTTCTTCGGTCGAGGCAGCGGCCGGGGCAACAGTCTTCGACCCAAATGACCTCTTGAGTGATAATGGTTTTCTTAAAGCAGATGAGAAATTTGTTGGGTGGAACACTAAAGCTGATGGAACCGGAACTTTCTACACTGAAGAGCAGTGGTATAGCTTCACCCACGACCTCTATCTCTACGCTATCTGGGCTCCAGTAACTTACAACATAAGTTTCATCCCTTCTGACACTATCGACCACGTAGTAACTAAATTAGCTGTGATAAACACAGTCTTTACTATTCCTTCTGCCGTATTTACTCGGCCTGGATATACATTCCAGGGATGGAGTGATCAAGAGGCTAGTGCAAAAGTTATAGCTAATGCCGGAGATTCATTTGCAGCCACAGACAATGTCAATTACTACGCGGTTTGGACTCCGAACACATATCAAGTGACTCTTAATTCAAATGGAGCTGGTATCGAAGCTCAAATAGAGAGTGTCTTAGCATCGGGATTCACGCTTCCAGCAAACACATTTCTCCGCTCCGGATATGTGTTTCAAGGTTGGAGCATTGATCCGAATAGTTCAAGCGCCACGATCGGAGATGCAGGCAAAATATTTCCAACGTCCGATGAAACACTCTACGCAGTATGGAGTTACCTATATCCACTCACCTATGATTCAAATGGTGGTCAAGGATTTATTCCTGCTACATATAACTTAACAGGCACGGTGATAAATCTTGCCGACGCCACTTATGTCTACTCGAAGAATGGTTACAGCTTTAAAGGGTGGAGCTTGAACCAATCGGACATGACGCCAAGTTTTCAAATTGGCGATTATTTCCAAATTTCAGATACGCAGACAATGTATGCGATCTGGAAGGCAGTTAATTTTGATATTGTTTTTAATTCAATAAGTCCCACTGATCCAACTGAGAATGATTCAAATGATGTGCAAATTTATTACGGGAGCGCTTTGCCTGATGATGTTTATACCGCAGATGGCTATAGCCTCATTGGCTGGAGTGTGAACGCTGATTTAAGCACTATTGATTACCCTGTTGGAGCTCTCTCCAATATTTTTAATAATACAACCATCCTCTACGCTGTTTGGCAGGCGGTCATTCCGCCAGTGGACACCAGTTCACCTACGGTGACTACTTATCAGGTCACTTTTGAAACTGGGGCAGCTGGAGAGACCGAGACTGCTACCGTCCAGCTTGCTTCAGGAGATCGCCTACCATCGAATAACTTTGTTTGGAGTGGTCATTCATTCCTCGGGTGGGATATTGACCCGAATAGCGTTCAACCGATGTACGGCGATCAAGATCCCATCGAGTTAACAAACGATGAGACTCTGTATGCAATCTGGTCTTAACCAGGGCTGATTAAAAGGGAATCACCATATCCAGGGTGGTGATTCCCAACTGCTTGATTCGAGAGATCTTAAAGCGCGATTGCGAAGCCTGGGCGAAGATCTTTGATCCAAGTCCATTGCTCAAAGCACTCTTATCCTTAAGGGCTACTCCATTATCCGAAATCTTAATGATGAGTTCGTGTGCCACCTTGGTGCTTAGATGATATTTAACATGAGTCGCGTGACCATGGCGATAAGCATTGGAGAAAGCTTCTTCAAAAACCTGCCCTATTGTCTTAATAACGGCCAAGTTCTCTATCCGAACACTGGGCTCTATAACACCCTCGATCTGCATCAACCCCACCCAGAGCCACTTCCTATGCTCAATCTCTTCTTCAAGCGTTCTATGAAGCAGATCAATCTCTTCGTCCGGTTTACTCAATAGCTCCTTGATGTTGAGTAGTGCTTCGTTAAAAGAGCCAAGATCACCGTGTTCAAGGGCCAAATCCAACTTTCCTGCAGTGGTGAGCAGTTGGGATTGGATGGTTCCGTGAATATGCTTTGCCCATTTATGAGCCAAGATCACATACTCACCATTGTGAAGATCATGCTCAGCTCTGCGCTTGAGAGTCTCGTATTGCAAATCGTCGTAGTTGGACTTCAACTCTGAATAGAAAAAGAGCAGAGCAAGGCGCGCGAGAATACAAAAAAGAGTTATCGCAATAATGAGAAAGAGCCGATTCGACCAAGACGAATAGTTTTGAACAAATTGATAGGACTTAACAAAACGAGTGATGATCAGATAATTCGACAAACACAGAGTTGTGGCAAGCACACCAAAAACCCACCTAGAAAATGGTAGAAAACGCCGAGCAATCGTTCGAAAAGTAACAAAGATGAATGACATAGCGAGCCCTAATAGAAGGAGCAACTCGCATTGCTTTTCAAGGCTGATCGATCCCGTTAGGCCGCTCAAAATAGTTCCTATAATTAATAGGACTGTCGCCCACCATTGATCTTCGCCAATAAAGTTGCTTTGGAAGTTAAGCGAGTTGCGTAGAAAGCGTTTAAGCCGAGAATTATTGGTTTCGGTTTCAGGAGAGATCAGATTTGATTGGAACTCACTTTTCATCATGGCGTGGCTGAGTTCGCGCATATCGCTGGTGGCAACATCCCGAATCAGATCCGGCAGCTTTGGAGAGATCTCACCTTCGGGCGCGAATGCCAAAGTCAGCTTTGCTCGCGCTTGCAGGGCTGTGACCTTCAAGCTGCTACGAATAGAATTTTCGAAGTTATCTCGAATCTGCTCTAAGACCCCAGAAGCGGTCTGTTCAATTTGAACCAACGACTGCAATTCACTCATTACAACTGCTTGCCGTGCTTTGAGCTGACGCAGACCAACCAGACTTACGAGCAGCAACGGGACCCAGGTAGCAGCGAGAATGCCAGGTTGCAGAGAGCGAGTAAGCAGGGAGTATTTATGGCTTTCGAAGCTATTAAATAAGGCATGCGCGAAAATGCCAGAAATCGCGCCTGCGATAAAGCCTTGAATAGCTAAAACTGGAATAGGAAGAGCGAAATCGCGGCCACGCCATGAGTACAGGTGACTGGTCAGAAAGCCTTCACAGATGAGTACCATGCTAAAGGCCAGCAAAGTTAAGGCAGTTGTACCTGTTGCTTCAAGCAGCGAACGGAAACCAGCACCGGTGCCATGATCAAAGAAGAGCGCTGGCAGAAACCAAAATATTGTGAAGAGAGCGCCACCGGTTACATATTGTGAAGATTCAAGCCTGTAACGTTTAAAGCGAATCAAATTTTGCCAATAAGCGATAAATACTTTCGCGAAATCATTACGCGTTGATTGTGCAGGCTAGGGTCGAGCGCCAAGTTGAGTTTTTTAGAGAGCGAACGGATGGCATTCTCTGCACTTTTTTCGGTAATAAAGCGCCGCTTGCCAATTTCTGCATTGGTGAGACCCATCGAGATAAAGCTCATCAGTTGGATCTCTAAATCAGTGAGTTGAATCTTTGATGCTTCATCCAAGCCGTCTGGATAATTGTTCTTCGGTTGACTCGAATCGAATTCACCGGCGTGCTTTATTGCTTCAGCCAAAATAGAGAGTTCGGTAATACTTTTTTTCTGAAGAAAAATTGCACCAGGTGGTAGTTCCTGCAAGAAGCGACCAGTGAGTCGCGGATTCATGTAAGAAGAGAGAATTACTAAACCAATATCTTCAGATTTGCGACGTAGCCCCCAACTGATATCGACACCAGTTGGTCCTTCACCTAAATCAAGATCAAGAACTGCAACTCGTGGCTTGTGTGTGACGGTGAGTTGAACGGCTTCAGGACCGTTATCGGTTGAGCCAACAACTTCAATTCCAAGGCTGGTAAGTCCGCTTGTCAGAGAAGATTTAATCAACGGATCATCTTCAACAATGATGATTCTCATTGCTCCAACTTACTGCCTAAGGAGCCATAGATCACAATGCGATTTTGATTTTTTACGCTTAAAAAAACTAAGGGGATAACCCCTCGAATTCTCGCATTGGTAATAGTGAAGGGGTTAATCCGTGAACAATGAATCCTCTATCGATAGAAATAGATAAGAAAGCGAGAAGATATGAAATATTCATTGATTCGCTTCTTCTCAATTCTTCTGATGTATACCTTGATATCAACGGATATCACACATGCTGTGGTTGTTTTGAACGGGACTCAAACATCTGGTTCGCAATATTGTGGCTGGTTAAATATTGGAAACGGACCTTCGCCAGGCGCGGGTTACACAGTTGATACAACCTTCCAAATCTCATCTCAAGTGAACGCCACGCAAGATCAAGGAATTATTGGGTCTACCCCCTCTGGATTTGGACTCGATCTTCCTGGCTCTCACAGCCTCAATCGACTCGATATCTTCACGGGCGTTTCAGATCCACACATTTTCTACTTCCCGCTTAATTCAGATACTGGCAATACTGGGTCGCTGAGCACGGGTACCACCTATCGGATTTCTGTTTCAATCAGTAGTGGAAATGTCCTTCGAGCATGGCTCAATGGCAAAGCGCTCTCGACCTCACTCGGTGGCTCCACCTATCAGATAAATAGCGTCTCCTACGGCGGAGCTGCTATTAACTCACTCGGCACTTTTTACTCGTCGGCGGGTGCACAAAGTGCTAACAGGGGTTTCCAGGGGACAATTTTTGATGTTGGTGTTTCAAACCTATCCTCATCGGCCTACCCGGCTCAGACCGACATTACTGCCAACTTGAATAGTTACACCACTGCGATCTACAACAAACTCTTGGTGACTCCCGCTACTGCTCTTCCTGCCTATGCATCAATTTCTGGAGCAACCGCTTCCACGACAGTGGACTCAAATGGTTATTACCAAACAACTTTTACAGCTCTCAATACTTTCTATGCAGGTGAGTCCATCACGCTTCCAAATGGAACGTCAGGATTTCTAAACGGCGGAACCGCTACCGTTTATTCGGCCACATATAACCAGTTCGTCATTGAGACCGCCGCAAAGGTAAGTGGCACGTGGTCCGGACTCGGAACAGCTATCCAAGGCGGAACTTTTTATGATGATGCAGGAGCACCTGCGCTTCGAGTCTTGGCGTGGCCATACCAGACTGCCTGTGAAGCAGTCGGTTATGCACCAACTAATGCAACACCTTCTATTTCAGGAACTGTGGCATCTGGAAACACACTCACAGCAACGCTGGTCGGAGTAACTGGCACAAATACGTACCAATGGGAGAGCGCCGCGACCCAATCAGGCACCTATGCAAGCATCTCTGGTGCTACAGCTCAGACCTACACAATTTCAACTTCAGATATTGGCAAATATCTCAAAGTGATTGTCACTAACAACTCAATTCCTTATACGAGTTCACCGACTGGAATGGTTCCAAAACTCACCCCAACTTTGACCTGGGCTGCGACATCGAGCACCACCTATGGCAGCGTTATTAATCTGGACGCCGCGTATCAAGCTGGCGCATTTGTAATTTCACCATCGATCCCTGGAAGTTTTACCTACTCTTCGGCTTCTCCGCTTACCGTGAGCGAATCTGGCGTTGGCACTGCTTCGCAATTAACAGCTCTGCTCCTTGGAACTTCAATTCTTACTGCAACTTTTACTCCAAGTGACACCTCCACTTACAACGCAGTCTCGGCAAACCAGACAATCTCGGTAGGCCAGGCAACACCTACGCTGGCTGCGATTGCCACTCTGACTCCCACCTACGGCACCTCGAGCGTAACCGTGACTAATCCAGCAATTACTCCAGGAACGCTGACTGGTTCGTTTTCATACGCGCGCACAAGTGGCACATCGGTAGGAGTAATAACTGGCAACACCATAAATATTTCTAGCGCTGGCTCTTCGGTAATCACAGCCACATTTACTCCAGGAAGTTCAAACTATAAGAGCACGACAGAGACTTTTACTGTCAACGTTGGCCAGGCGACACCAGCACTTAATCCGATTTCCAACCAAAGCGCGACTTACTCTCCGTCAGGTTCCACAACAACGTTGTCGCCATCTGCCGTAGGTAGCGTGGCCGGAACATTTAGTTACGTTATTCCACCGTCAGGGAGTTCAGTCGCTTCCATCTCTGGAAATATCCTCACATTTAAAGGCGCTGGACAAACTACGGTCACGGCAAACTTTTCTCCTTCAAGTAGTAATTACACGACTAATTCTGAGACCTTCACCGTAACAGTTGGTCAAGCAACCCCAACACTGAGCGCAATCAGCTCGCCTTCAGTTTCTTATGGAACCCCAAGTGTGGTTGTTGCTAACCCGACAATTACTCCAAGTTCAGTGACGGGAAGTTTTGCTTACAGCTACACCCCTGTAACAGGTTCATCGGTGAGCTCAATCAGCGGAAACACACTTAATCTCGGCGGTGTGGGCCAAACAATTGTCACGAGCACCTTTACCCCAGATCCCGCATTTTCTGCCAACTATGCGAGTGCGAGTGAGACTTTTACCGTTTCGGTCATCAAAGCAACGCCGACCCTAACTCCACTTTCTAACGTCAGTAAGAATTACGGTGATGCCGCCTTCTCGATAACTAACCCCACCGTTACCCCAAGCCTTGACGGCACCTTCGCCTATACAACTACCGGTACTTCCGTTTCTATTTCGGGCAATCAGATCTCTCTGCTTTCAAGCGGAGTTTCAACGGTAACTGCAACATTTACGCCATCTACTGCGAACCAGGCTTCGTACAGCGTGGCGAGTGAAACTTTTACGGTGAGCGTTGCTGCTTCCGTAGTCACATTTAACTGGTCCGATGTCTCCAAAACCTTTGGCGATAGCTCATTTTCTCTCACCACACCGACTGTTCTAGGCGGAGTAGCCGGAAGCTTCACGGGCTTTACCTCGAGTGACCCACTGACTGCTTCGGTATCTGGCAGCACTGTCACCATCGTGAAAGCCGGAATCGTTACAATTACTGCTCACTTCGCTCCAAGTAACACCACGCTTTATATGAACAGCACCATTTCAATGACTCTGACAATCGGGCAGAAAGTGCCAACACTCACGTGGTCAGATATTTATCTTGTTCACGGCGGTAGTACTCAGAGCATCACCCCGCCATCAAGTGGTTTACTCGCCGGAACACTTTCCTATGTTTCGCACGACACATCAATTGCCACAATCTCTGGTTCACAAGTAACACCGGTAGGCGCTGGCTCTACAACTATTACTGCCACTTTCATCCCGAGTGATAGCAACTATCAATCCAATGTCATCACCGTTAATTTGTACACCCAGAGAGCAACAATTACTCCGAGCTGGTCGACGTATTCCAATACATATGGCGACGGCAGTTACACGATCACACCTCCAAGCGTTGCTTCTGGTAGTCAACCTGCTTCGGCGCTTGCTGGAATATGGAGTTATTCCTCAGCAAATACCGGCGTTATTTCAATAATTGGCAGCCAAGTAACAGTCGGTTCTCCAGGTTATTCTGTTGTTACTGCATCATTTGCACCAACCGATTCAATTAATTTCAATCCAACGTCAATCCAAGAGACTTTTACTGTTACTAAGGCCAGTACTTCACTTGGCACGTGGAACAACGTGAATCAAGCGTATGGTGCACCTTCGTACACCCTCATTTCGCCGTTGGCATCTGTGCCTGGAACATTTACCTATACATCCAGCATGCCTACCGTCGCGTCAGTCAACAGCTCTACAGGAGTTGTCACCATTGGGCTTGCTGGGTCATCAACAATCACTGCAACTTTTGCTCCTACTGATTCCACCGATTACTTGGGTAGCTCTAGGACAATGACTTTCAGTGTGGGTGCGATTGCGCCAACTCTCAGCTGGCCTCTGATTCAAAAGACATTCGGAGATGCTCCTTTCACAGTAACTGCTCCAACTGGAACACCTGGAACATTTACTTACACCTCGCAAAGCCCACTCATTGTCTCTAGCTCCGGCACGAACGGTGCCACGATGACGATTCTTGCGAAGGGAAGCGCGCAGATCACTGCAAACTTCACTCCATCTGACACAAATGACTTCACAAGTGTTCAGATCACAACAACGATCAACGTTGCCAGTGCGACCCCAAGCATTTCGGTCACGCCGATTACTTCCACGTTTGGTTCTGCGCCATTCCACACCTCGGCCGCCAGTACAACCGTTCCAGGCGTGATCACATACACCTCAAACGACTCCACGATTATTCAGACCTCTGGCACAAATGGTGAGACTCTTACAGTCACGGGAGCAGGCTCGACTACTCTCACCGCGAGTTTCACGCCAACCGATGGCTTTACGTACAACGCCTCGACCGCGGCGGTCACGGTAACAATTTCACAGGCTTCACAAGCAGCGCTTGTTGTAGTTGCAGCGAGCGGAAAAACAAACGTGCCGCTTGCACTCTCAACAACCGGTGGTAGCGATTCTTCGACTCAACCAAGTTATTCCACTACTGACGCGGGATGTTCAATCACTACTACAGGTTCATCCCTTTCGCTTTCCTACTTTGTTACCAAGACTGGCGACGGCGGAACTTGTGGAGTAATCGCAACAAAGGCTGCTTCGCGAAATTATTTAGCGGTCACCTCAGTAAGTGCATCGATTCAATTCGCTGGAGAACAAGCAACTCTTGTTCCACCTACCTACCTACAATCTGCTCAGATCAATGACACCTATACCGCTAGTGCGACATTCTCGGCCGGCGCAGCAGTTGTCTCAGTTGATTCTGGCTCTACCGGTGTCTGTTCTATCACTGGTGGAGTCGTGACTTTCTTAGCTCAAGGCCAGTGCACCCTTGATTACGCGAACCCAGGCAACGCTCTGTACCAAGCGAAGTTGTATACCCAGACAATCGTTGTGAACACTGCGAGCCAGACAATTACCTTCCCGGCAATTTCGAATCAACTTTATTTGGGTAACCAAGTCACCGCTTCTGCTACTTCTTCGGCCGGTCTTACAATCTCTTACTCTTCAACTTCTGACCCGAGAACCTGTTCAATTACCTCTAGTGGTGTCATTACAATCGGTGCGCTCCTGGGTACGTGCACGATCACCGCAACCCAATCAGGTAACTTGATTTATAGCGCTGCTCCAACTGTTTCGGTTAGCTTTAACGTTGTTGCCACAACACCATCTGCCCCACGTATTGCCAGTGTTACACCCTGGGATACAACCGTTGCGCTCACATGGACTGCGCCGAGTTCCAATGGTGGCGCCGCAATTACCAATTACTTTGTTACAACCTATCAAGGTGAGACCACCACTGTTCAAACGTGTAGCTCAAGTGCGGCTGGTTGCACAGTCACTGGCCTGACTAATGGAACTTCGTATTCATTCGCCGTAACAGCGACAAACTCTGTCGGCAACAGCCCCGCTTCCGCGCGAACCCAAGTTGTTACTCCAGCAGGTAAAGCCGATGCGGTTCACTCTTTAACTCTCACTCCTAGCACTACCGTGCTCAGTGCTACGTGGAGTCAGATCGACACGACCACGATGCTTAACGGTGGCGTATTCCAGAATTTCAATATTTACATTTCTACCGACCCATCCAATTACGGGACTCCGGTCGTAGATACATCAACCGCAACTACATCTCATACTTTCACTGGGCTCACTAATGGCGTTACGTATTACGTTCAGGTTATTACAGTCACCAATGCAAACGACGTCGATATTTTGGGTGAAACCGCGAATAGCTCGTACGCCTTACCGAGCGCGCCGAGTGGTCCACCAACACTTTCGCTGACCAACACAGTTGCTGGAGCAATTACGGCTAACTGGATAGCGCCAAGTTCTGATGGTGGTTCGCTACTGAGTTATGTAGTGAGTGCCACCGTTAATGGAATATCAACGCCTTGTCTCTACACCGCGCCATACAACACGTGCACTATCACTGGGTTGAACGCTGGCGATGTAGTTGCACTCTCTGTTACAGCAGTCAATGCTTACGGCTCAAGCGCCGCGGCTACCAGTTCTGCAACTGTCCTCTCCGTTCCAGCAGCGCCAACTGTTACCTCTATCAGCAGCGTTGATGCCAGCCATGTACAAGTGAACTGGAGTTATGGAAGCAAGAACGGTTCGGCTCTCATGTGGGCCACGGTCAAGGCTTTCACCGCTCACACCTCGTTTGAAGTAGCTCACTGCTTGGTTTCAGCCCCAGCCACTAGTTGTGTACTCACCCTCACAAGTGGAAATTTCTACGATTACGACTACTCAGTATTTGCTACAAATGCTTTGGGTGATGGCCCAGCTTCTGCGGTCTTCCACTTGAACGTTTCTGCGCCCGCTGCCCCAACTGGGCTTAGTGCGAGCGTCACAGATACCTCTTTTACTGTCTCTTTCACGGCCGGCAGCAACGGAAATCTTCCGATTATTAATTATCAATATTCACTTGATAGCGGTGTTAATTGGACCAGCTTTGGTTCAACTCCAGGACCACTCGTAGTGACATCACACATCACGCAATCGACCCATTACAGTTTAATTTTGCGTGGCGTAAATGCGTTCGGAAATGGTGACACTTCCACGGCCGTTGCTTTTCTTACAACGGCGACTCCAGTTGTTACAGCTCCCGCACCAGTCGTAACTCCGAACCCAGTTGTTCCGGTAATTCCAGTGACACCAGTAGTTACTTGCGATGCCGCGTGTCAGAGTGCCAATGCACTTCTTGCTGCCAAGCAATTGGCTGATCAACTTTTAGCTGCAGCTACGAAAGTTGCCGTCACAGAAGCTCAAACTCAGACCCCCACACAGCAAATCGTGAAAGATCAAACGGTAAGTGTTGTTGTCAGCACGACACCGATCCAAGTGACCTCTGGTGGTTCTGGTAGCGCTCTTGCGGCAACAACACCAACCAATCAAGACTTTGTTCCGCCTGCTGCTGTTACGGCGCTGGCTCAGAAGATTAATTTCACATCAACCGTTGGCACTATTGCATTCACACCTGCTGGAAGTTTTACGGGCCGCGTAGTTGTCCCAGTAGTTCGCTATATTGCCGATGTTCCAACAACTGTGCTCACCGACGTAGTCGTGAACCCAGCGGCAGTTCCTGCTGCAGGATTTAGGCCAGCAACCGTTTCACAATCAGTTATTAGTTGGGTGCCGCCCGCTTCTGATGTCACTGGCTATCAAGTCTCTATTAATGGCGTAGTTGCCTGCCAAACAACAAGCGCTGCCTGCAACGTGACGACCTTGATCGGCCCTAATACCAAGGTCTCTATTCAAGCTCTTGGCAATGATCAGACTATCTCTGCAGTCAGTACGGTGGCCTACGCTCCTGTGGCACCCGTTCAAGTATTGGCTTCGCACTTCGTTACCGATTCATCAAAGCTTGCACCGAGTGAGATTGCGCGACTCAACTCAATCGCCCAAGTAGTTAAAGCTCAAGGCTTTACCCGCGTGGTCTGCGTTGGCCACACGGATTCAACCGGAACCAATGCGATCAACATCCCGCTTGCCAAAGCTCGTGCCCAAGCAGAAGCTGAATACCTGTCTACAGTGCTCAGCGGAGTCACTATTACTGTAAAAAGTGATGGCTCCGCTCATCCGCGCTACTCAAACAACACAGCCAGCGGCCGCGCAGATAACCGCAGCACCGACTTCTTGACCTGGTAATTGTTCAGCGCACTACCTACTCAATAAACTGAACGCATGCCTGCCAAAGAAGCTGCAACAGCTTCATCGATCACCCGGATAGTCTTTCTTCCGTTTGATCAGCTAAACCGTGATCACGGTGTTTTGCCGCTGGCTAATAAAGAAAGTGATCTCATACTTCTTGTTGAAAGCCAGCGCATGGTTGACCCAGATCGTTTTCATCCAATGCGGTTGTTCTTCCTGGTCTCATCTGCCCAGCACTTTGCAGAGGAATTAAAGTCAGCTGGATATCGGGTGGAGTATCTGCAGGCAGCAACGACCGAAGCTGGAATTCTTGCTGCTCAGAAGAAATATGGGGGCACAGAACTTTTTGCAGCAACGCAATCTTCTTATCGTTTGCAAGCAACGCTAGAGAAGTTAGGCGCGCAATTCTGCGAGAACGAATTCTACTTAACTCCGCGTGCACTCTTTGAAGAATGGGCGGGTGGGCAAAAGAGCCTGCTGATGGAGAATTTCTATCGCTTACAACGTAAGCGACTCAATATCTTGATGGCCGGCAATAGCCCAGTCGGCGGTGAATGGAACTTCGATAAAGAAAATCGCGAGAGCCTTCCGAAAGATCACCAGGTCTTAGCGCCACTAGAACACGCACCAGATGAGATCGACACCAAGGTGGCGCAGCGATTTGGCATTTCACAGCCCAAATATTGGGCCACTACTCGAAAAGGCACGCTTGCTGCTTTAGAGTTCTTCTTGACGCACCACTTTGTAAATTTTGGCAGGTATGAAGATGCAATGTCTTCGGGTGACTGGGCAGTTCACCATTCGCTGCTCTCGCCATATATCAACATCGGTCTCTTGCATCCACAGGAAGTAGTTGATGCCGCTGTCGCAAGATATGAGGTCGGAGATATTCCAATCGCATCCGCCGAAGCATTTGTGCGCCAGATTATTGGTTGGCGCGAATATATCAACGGCATGTATTGGCACTTTGGCGAGTCTTATCGAGACACTAATCAATTGCAAGCAACAAGGAAGCTCTTGCCACTCTTTGAAGATTCATCGAAGACTCAGATGAACTGTCTCTCATCTATCGTGAAAGATGTAGAGGAGCGGGCATGGGTCCACCATATTCCTCGCTTGATGGTGCTCAGTAACCTCGCGCTGATTTCAGGTGTGAATCCACAAGAATATTTAGCGTGGATGCGCAGTCAATTCATTGATGCAAGTGATTGGGTGATGGTGCCAAACGTTATTGGCATGGGAGTTCATGCCGATGGTGGTGCCATGATGACCAAACCGTATGCAGCCGGTGGTGCCTATATTTCGCGCATGAGCAATTACTGCAAGGGTTGCAGCTTTGATCCGAAAAAACGCGTGGGACAAGACGCCTGCCCATTCACCACTCTCTATTGGAATTTTCTGGCAGAACACCGCGAAGAATTCTCAAAGAACCACAGAATGTTTCAGCAGCTCTCTGGGCTCAAACGCCTAGCGGACCTTGATGAGGTTCGGCAGCGAGCAGCCGAGGTTTTAGCTGGTCTGGACGCCGGAACAATTTAAGGAGGACCGTGGCCGGTAGCTGCGATTGCCCCATAGCTCATTCCAAGGAGAACAAGAACGCCATAGCAGAGCCAACGAATTCGTTTGTCAGCTCGCGTGATTGCTACCGCAATAGGAATTAAGAGGGGGAAGGCAGGTAGTAAATAACGGGGTTTGGAGCCGAAATATCCTTGAGTAGTAAAGGATAAAAGAACCAGCACAGTTGTAAAAATAAGAACTGGCACATAATTGCTCATGCGATACAAGGTGGCTAATAAATAGCAAATCAGGAGACAGAGCGCCAGTAGCAACAATCCAATCACAAATTTCGTACTAAAAAGATAATGGCCAATCCACTTCGCAAAGTGCAATCCGCCATCAAAACCATTACCCCAGTGCGATTGAACCTGAAAGTAAGAAAAGAGCGAGTGGTTCTTACGCGCTAAATAAAGAACAAAGCCAAACCATCCGGTAAATGGCAACACAAGCGCTAGGTAGTACTTAATTTTCTTTCGAGCCTGGCGATTACGCCAGAGTTCAGTGGCGACGGCAACAAAAACGGCGAGAGCAACTGCGAGTCCAGTAGGTCGGGTGAATCCCGCGAGTGCAGCCAGCGTTGCTGCTAACACAAAGCGCGATCGTTGGAGAGCAAGTAACGCCGAAGCAGCCAATGCTGTGAAAAGTGTTTCGCTATAGGCAAGGTTGTCGACATAAGCGATTGGATAGACCGACCATAGAAACGCTGTCACTAGTGCGATTCGAGAATCCGTGAGTTTCTGAGTGACTAAATAAATCGCAATCGTGGCCCAGATGCCGCACGCCCAGCTAATAACAATTCCTGAATCAATATAGGAAAAGTGGGTCAAAGCGTGAAGAAACCGTTCGCAGAGCGGGAAGAGTGGGAAGAAAGCTTCATTTGAAAGCATCCTTCCTTTCTCAAGCACCGTGATGCCATAGCCGTGCTGAGCAATGGATTGATACCACTCTGCATCCCAACGAGCGAAAATCGTGAAGAAATCGCGATGGCGAATCGTTGTCGCGGCCCAAAGTGCGAGCAAAAAGAGTGAGCGTAGAGCAAGATAGACGGCTGCGACCAACCAGAGTCGACTGCGAAGGGTTCGAATCTGCGCCATGAGAAGTTAAGAAGTCTTCAGATCTTGTAGCCCCATCGGGCCTTTGGCAGCGGCTTCTAAAATATTTGTTGTGACCTGAGTGGTGAATGCAAAAGTGCGCTTGGGGACATCGGTGGTGAGTCCGCGTTCAACCCAATTCATATCTCCAATTGAAACCGTTCCGCCAGCCCCTGCGATTGCGCCATAAACGATTGTTGAAGAGGTTGGCTTGGGGAGCAAGCTAGTGCCACAGGTAATTATTGAAGTATTCAAAATAGAGCGGGTTCCAGTAAAGGTATCTGTCGCTAACGAGTGATCAACTTCTGGTCCCATCATTCCTGGAAAGCGATCACCTTTCTTTACGCCAGTGCCATCAAAGATAAACGCACCTGGATTAGAGACTTGGAAATCACCATGCGCGGGGAAGCAGTTGTAATCCTGATACGTTAACTCTGATTCAGGAAGTTTTTGATCGCGAAATTTAATTGTGGGTTCTGCTGTGTTCTGATCTTCTGACTGTGATTTATAAATATCCATCTCGAGGTCATTAAGTTGGCTTCCTTGATGCAATCGAACTCGCCAATACTCAACATTTGCTCCGAAGAAAAGCAGGTTCATTCCCTTGCTTCGTTCATTCATCACTGCGTCACGCTCTTGCAGTGTCCAGTATTCATCGTGCCCACCAGAAACTAAAACTTTTGCGCCGGAAATAATTTGGGGATTTTGACTAATATCAACGTCGGTAACAAAGCTTGGGTCTAAGTGAAGCTGGTCTATCAGTTTTACTACTGGCTGAACATAGAAGTAATAAATTCCAGCGCCGTAGCCTTCTGAAAACGGGGTATTAAATGAGAGCACACGCGCACGCCTCTCAAAATCACCTTTTTCCCCATAAGCACTCGCACCTGTGTAGGCGTTGTATGAAAGGCTTGTTTGGAACGGAATAGATACGACTACTCGGCCAACGACATCTTTATCTTTGAGCACAAACGGTATAAATGATTGATGGCCATTAGAGGCGTTAATTCGCGCTAAATACATGCCCGGCATCAAAGAATCTGTTGCTAGCACCGTGGTTACTTTCCAGTCTTCAGCCACGAAATTGGTCTTAGCATCTGCAATCTTTTTATCTTGGTGCAGACATGGTTGTTCGGGGGTTGTCAGCGCTAGTTGGGCGCCGGCACCATCGTAATAACCCATGCGATACACAGTGAGATTGAAAGTCGGTGAATTGCAGGTGATGTACAGGTTGATCGATGTACCCGGAGTGGTGGAAAACGGTGTTGCAAAACCAGCTGTGTCATGCGCGAACTGCGTGCTTGGGATTTCCCAGGTAGCGCTCTTAGCCTGTGCTGCATCTGAAAAATTAACTGTGGCCGCGCAAGAACTCAGCAGCGCTATGGCGAGTAAAATAACAAGACGGGAACGTTTTCTAGAGATCACGACTTTCTCCAGGCTAATTTTGTAATGTTCACGATTGCCTCACGCGCAATCTGTGATGACATCTTTGATGTCCCTGCAATTCGCTCAATGAAGGTAATAGGCACTTCAACAATCTGGCCACCAGCACGATAAATCGAGTAAGCCATTTCAATTTGGAAGCCATAGCCGGCAGAAGCGATTGTTTGCAGATCTAGCGCGCGAAGGATGGAAGTTGAAATTCTGCGATATCCACTGGTGGAATCACTGATAGGAAAACGCAAAATAGTTTTCGCATACATGTTGCCAGTACGAGAAAGCGCTCTGCGGGGGAGCGACCAGTTCTCCACCCGACCTCCTTTAATCCAACGGCTACCTAAAACCAGATCAAATTGTGGATCGGCATCTAGAAGTCGCGGTAAATCTTCGACTCGATGGCTGCCGTCGGCATCCATTTCGATGACAAAGCTGTAACCAAGTTCAAGTGCGATTTTAAAACCATGTTTATAAGCATTGCCTAGACCAGCTTTTTCACTTGGGGATTCAATTCGAACCCAAGGAAGGTTTAAGGCTGCCGCAATCTGCGAAGTGTTGTCGGGAGATTGATCATCGATCACAATCACATCGAATTTCTGCGAATCGATGCGGTGAGCCCTAAAGCTTTCAAGAGCGCGTAATTGGCGCTCGATATTGAGAGATTCGTTGTATGTGGGGATCAAAATCACAGTATTTGCGATCTGCTTTTGATCTCCTGTAGCCACAGTCCGAGTTTAGCGGTGATTCCAATAGGCGGGCTCGGCGGAAGAAAGTAAACTAGGCCAATGTTCTTAACTAAGAGGCTTCATTCATGACCCGCAAATTAGTATTGATGGGTTCAGGTGAAAATAGCCCCGCCATGGTGACTCCTCACCAAAATGTAATCAAAGAACTTGGCAAAAATAGCGTTCGTATCAATCTCGATACCCCGTATGGTTTTCAGGAGAATGCCGCCGAGATGAGCGCCAAAATTCTTGGTTACTTTGAGAAGAACGTAGGTTTTCCAATTACGGATGTTCACTTGCGTCATAAGCATCACGATCAAGTGAGCGCGCTTGAAGAGATCGATAAAGCAGATTGGGTTTTCTCGGGCCCTGGCAGTCCTACGTATGCTCTCAAAGTCTGGAGCGATGCTGGCGTCGCCCCAAAATTTAACGCCGTATTAGAACGAGGTTCGATTGTGATGGCTTCGGCGGCGGCGATGACCTTGGGAGCTAAAACTATGCCTGTATATGAGTTGTATAAAGTGGGCGATGAACCATTCTGGCTCGAGGGTCTCAACATCCTTGAAAGTGCGACTGGTATTCGAGCAACTGTGATTGCTCACTACAACAACACCCAAGGTGGAACGCACGACACTCGATTCTGTTTTATCGGCGAGGGCCGCATGAAAGTTCTCGAATCAATGCTTGATGAAAATACCGGCATCTTGGGCATTGACGAGCACACTGGGGTCGCTTTCGACTTAGATACTAAAAGCGTAGAAATTATTGGAAAGAGCGAAGTGACCTTCAAACTCAATGGTCAAGAGAAGAAGTTTGTTCCAAAGACTAGCTACACAATTGCAGATTTTACGTTTTAGACCTTTTACTTATCTGAACTAATGAGAAGAGAGACTTCGTGCCGCACTACAAGATAGCGATCGTCGGGGCCGGGCCTGCCGGATATTTCACCGCGCAAGCGCTACAGAACTCTGCCGATGAGTCTCGAACTTTTGCTATCGATATGTTTGAACGCTTGCCAACCATGTGGGGGCTAGTCCGAAGTGGCGTCGCACCCGATCACCCAAAGATCAAGACCGTAGCGAAAGTCTTTGAAAAAGTAGCAGCCGAACCGGGCTTTCGGTTATTTGGAAATGTCGAAGTCGGCAAAGATATTGATGTAGAGGAGTTATGCGCTCGCTATGACGCAGTTGTTATGTGCACGGGTTCTGCTCTCGGTAAGAAGCTTGGCATTCCAGGGGAAGATCTTCCAGGTTCGTTGAGCGCGGCCGAGTTTGTACCTTGGTACAACGGCCATCCGGATTTTGCATCACTGGAAGTCCCGCTAGATAGCCAGACGGCGGTTGTTATTGGTGCTGGAAACGTAGCGATGGATTGCGCGCGTATTTTGGCGCTCGACCCAGCAGAGCTAGAAAGTACAGACACCGCTACTCACGCATTAGAGGCGCTACATAAAAGTAATGTGCGAAAAGTTTATATAGCGGGGCGTCGTGGGCCAGAGCACGCCGCATTTACTGCACCAGAACTTCGAGATCTTCCAAAACTTGAACACACGGATGTTGTTATTTCAAAAGAAGAGGTTGAAGCTGCTCATGCTAGAGCGGCTGCCGCTGGTGAAATTGAAAAACATCTTGCGGCGAACCTAGAAGCATGGCATTTGATCGCTGAGCATCCTCATTCAGATCATGGTCGCGAAATGGAATTTCATTTCTTAGCTGCTCCCAAAGAAATTAAAGGCGAGGGCAAAGTCGAAGAAGTTGTTTTCGGCATCAATGAGATTAAAGATGGCAAGGTTGTAGACACAGGCAAGACTTACTCGATTAAGACCGGACTCGTTATCTCTGCGATTGGTTATCAATCAGCGCCGATAGCTGGAATTTATTTCCATAACGGCATCATCGAAAACGAGAATGGTCGCGTCCTTGGAACAAATATTTATACCGTTGGCTGGGCTAAGCGCGGCCCATCGGGTGTTATCGGGACTAATAAAAGCGACGCTTCTGATGTTGTGAAATTACTTCTTGAAGATCTGCCAGAGCAAGCTCGCCCTGATTTCGACATCACACCATTTATTCCGGAAGCTGTTGAGATTGTGGACCAAGCCAGTTGGGGTCAAATTAATGCGGCCGAGATTGCTGCTGGAGAGGCGCTAGGAAAGCCTCGACTGAAGGAAGTTTCTATCGAAAAACTGCTCCATTTGGGTCGTTCGAAGTAAGCAGGTACTATTTCCCTCTCGACCTGCGCTTGTAGCTCAACGGATAGAGCATCTGACTACGGATCAGAAGGTTAGGGGTTCGAATCCCTTCAAGCGCACTTGAAAACCGCAGGTCATAAGCGGTTAGAGTCAAAAATCCGTGCTTACTTGATCTTTCTTATTTGGTTTTGCTAACAATTTGCTAACACACTATTCAACGGCCTTGGCAAAGACGATGGCAGCATTTTCAGCTTGATCACTTGTGACATGAGCGTAGGTAGTTGCGGTAACCATGGCATCTCGATGTCCAAGGCGCTGAGCGACCACATGGAGGGGAGTGCCCGCTCTGAGAAGTTGAGTCGCGTGGAAGTGCCTAAGGTCGTGAAACCTTTGATCCGGAAGACCAAGCCTTTTTCGGATCTTCGTGAAAAGTTGAGTCGGAGTCCCGTAATCGATTGGTAAGCCAACTTCAGTGACAAAGATGTAACCGGAATCTTCCCAAAGATTTCCCATCAAAAGCCGACTCTCTAATTGCTTTGTTCTGTGTTCTCGGAGTACCTCAATGGTTTCTGGATCCAATTGGATCGTTCTCCTACCTTCACCGCCCTTAGTTGAACTCTGAACCAAATTTGCACCATTGATATATATTCGATTCTTAGAAATTGTTAGCTTCATAGTGTTCAGATCTAAATCAGTCCACTTAAGTGCTAGAAGCTCACCTTTTCGAGCACCGGAATAGACTGCTAACCGAAATAGTGCATATAAGCGATGTTTCTTAAGTTCGCTAAGTAGCAACCTAATTTGTTCTGGAGAGTAAGGTTCATTTTGTCTCGGAATGCCTCTCGGTACAGGAACTTTCAGCGCTGGGTTAGCCGACACAATACCCTCTACATCCTGAGCATAGCCGAAAGCCTTTTTGAGTATGGCAGCTGTGTATGAGACCGTTCTTGCAGAAAGTGGTTGTCCATTAGCGCCTCCCGCTTGAGAAATTTCTGTGTATAACTTTTGAATATGAGATGGTCGAATAAGTGAGAGTTGCATTTTGCCCAGTCGAGGATTTATGTATCGTTTAATCACACCTTCATAACCCTCCGTCGTCTTTGGCTTAAGAGTTTGAGAGTGAATTTGGATCCAAGACTCTAGAAATCCCTCAAGTGTTATTTTGGCTGGTTCTATATAAGACCCATTAGCAACAGTCACCCGGGCCTTGTCTCTTGCCTTTTTGGCTTCGCTTTCAGTTTTGAAGCCCCCCACCCACTTGGGCTTGGTCTTTCCGGTTTTGTGATCAGGAACTCTAATCACATAAGAATAGGTAGAACCACGCTTGGCTATACCGTTCCTCATCGCGCCTCCTTTTGATTGTGTTTTGGATTAGTAAATTTTTTGTTAGGTCTTGAAGCCTTTCCGGATTCAAGCGCCGGAGGAAGTAGCTTCAAATCTCGTGCCCCACGAACCCAACGAGAGGCCGTAGCTCGGGGAATCTCAAAATGACTCATAAGGTACTTTGTTGGTTGTTCGCCATTTTGTACCGATTGACTGTAAATCGTTGCAACTTCTTTCAGAAAATCTGGCGTTAGCTTCTGATGAATTCTCTTATCAAGCGAATTGGCAATTACTTTTTCTTGCTTAAAAGAAAGATTATTTGCTCGATTGTTCCGAGCCCAGCCATCAGAAGTTTTTTCATATGACTGGGCGATATTGATACCCGCTCTCAAAATAAACTGATTCAAATTTGATGTTACAAATGCGGATTGCCATCTTTGTACAGCACGGGCATCCCCAGAAAATCCACTGTAGATTCCAAAATCTTGGAAGTCAGTCCATTCGAAGGTACTTCCCTTAATTCGGTACTCCATCAGCTCCTGAGTACCGAATTCTGAAACTTCAACATAAATCTGGACAAACCATCGAGCAGAGAGGTCTTTGTTTTTCTTCAAGTACGGATCTAACAATGTGAATTGGGCACTATAAGCCTTCGGAATATCAAATCCTTCAAATCTAATTACGCCCGCACTTAATGGATCCACTTGGATAGTCGAATCAATGAACCCTTCATAGGAGTCTGGAACCCTAATTTGTCTTTTCGCCGCTCTATCAACCATCTCAAAACCTACTTTTCTAGTGAGACACTTTTCATTTGAAAGTGTATCAGAGTTATTTTACCCTTGGGGTACCAATTCAAATCAGGGAATTCCCTGCGACTGAGAGAAGAAAACTAAATGGAACCGTCACAGCAAGTTTTACCCCAGCTTCATCGTTTGAAGGAATTTCTCGATCGGACAGGCTTGTCCAGGTCCTCCGCCTACCGAGAGATGGCCGCAGGTCGGCTAAAGGTGGTTCGTATTGGAAGATCGATTCGGATCTCCGAGTCGGAAATTTGCCGATATATCGGAAATGCTGAGAACCAATAATGTTTATGCTTTCTGTTCATTCCAATAAGCGCTTGCTGTCGATAGAGGAACTTATGTTGGCTCTCCTGGCAGCTAAGATCCAAGAATTCGACGGAGAACCTAAGGAGATCACTAAACTCCGACGCGAGGGAGAGGCCGCTTTAGCTACAGCACATCAATTCCCGGGAGCGATTTTAGATGCTCTTGTTTTTGAATATCTAAAATTTGCAGGAAAGCTGTTATGAGTTACCACCCATTTGATGAACTTGAATTCTTTATCCGAGATAAAGTCATATTGAGCATCGACGCTGAGTACCACGCTTTTACCATCTGGTGCGCATTTGCTCTTGCGATTGAGGAATTTGATTTTTCTCCCCGCCTGGCAATTTGGTCACCCGAAAAGCGCTGCGGAAAAACCACCGCTCTAGAGCTGATTCATAACCTACTCCCAAACTCCAAGCTGACTTCGAATATCACGGCGAGTGCACTCTTTCGAACAATTGAGAAAGATGAGACTTGCGCAATTTTGATTGACGAGTCAGACACTATATTTGGAAGATTCGCTGACAAGGAAAAGGCTGAAGCGCTACGAGGAATTGGAAATACCGGTTTCAAACGGGGGTCAGTTGTCACGCGAACGGAAGGAAAAAATTTTGAACCTCGCGATTTTCATGTATTTTGTCCGGTAGCCATAGCTGGTATTGGTACTTCAGCAATTCCAGAGACCATAGCGGATCGTTCAATTGTCATTGAAATGCGTAGAAAACTTGCTCACGAGAGAATTTCCGAGTACGAATCGGATGAAATCGAAGAAGTATTTGGAGCGATTCGAGCATCCTTGATGATTTGGGTTGAGGAGAATAAACAATATTTCAGAAAGACGCGCCCCGAATTTCCAGATTCATTGAACGCTCGGGCTCGGGATGTGTGGAAACCGATGTTAAAAATTGCAGAAAATATTGATGAAGAGTGGCGCAATAAAATATATAACGCTGCACTTGCCCTATCCGTGAAAAAGGAAGATCCTGATGACATATCACTACAGTTGAGACTCCTGATGGATTGTAGAGAAGTAGTGACAGCTGATCTCCCTACCAAAGATTTGATCTTTCGACTACGTTCATTAGAGGAATCTCCGTGGGCCACGATGGAAAAATTTAATGCCTCAACTTTGGCAAAATTTCTACGGAGCTATGGCATAAGGTCAAAACAGTGGACAACGCATCGGGGATATACCAAGGCTTCCTTTGAAGACGCTTGGAAGCGATACCTCCCTTCACCTCCAGCTATACCCGCCATACCCGTCATAGGTGTCACATCCGTCATTGAGCGCCAGCCTATTGATGACGCTTATGACGCTTATGACGCCTCTCAGAGAACTTCTCAACAAACCATTCAAAATCACGCGTAAATATTTCAAAAGAAAGAGAATCAAATGACGCCTAAAGAGCAACGAGCATACGAATTACGCTTGTCAGGAAAAACATTTAAAGAGATTGCAAAGGAATTAAAGTACGCCGATGCTTCAGGAGCTTATCAGGCATATCAGAGAGCTCGTGAAGTAGTTTCACTTGAGAATCTAGGTGAATGGCGCCTTTTGGAGCTAGAGAGATTGAATGTCATTCAAACCGCTCTTTGGGAAAAGGCTATGGAAGGACAAATTCCAGCAATAAATGCGCTCCTAAGAGTTTCAGACCTTAGAGCAAAATTGATCGGTCTTTACGCTCCGGAGAAACATCAAGTACAGTACGAGGAACCTGACTATGACCTCAACGAGGCAGTCAATGACATTAACGAAATGATTGACCTAGGTATCAAATATGCAGAAGAGCAAGGTCTCGAGACAGAGTTCATGAAGAGGAAGAAAAAAAGAGAAAACCCATCCACATGGGGTTTAGAATAGTAGTCAGTACTCCTGGGGTAGAGTCTCAGCCAATCCAGAGATTTACGCCACCGTAAAGCGGCTGGAAGAGATCTCGGCCGCCACTCGGGAGGATTTCCTCGCTCCCCCTCGCTCTTCTCGTAGGCTAACTGCTATCCCAGAGAGGGGGAACCGTGGCTACCGCCAAGAAAGCTACCGCCAAGAAAGCTACCGCCAAAAGCAATTCCAAATCTCCCAAAAAGAGAACTCTAACTTCTCCTTCGAATTACCCGACAATAAGCGATTACATTGCTTTTGAAATGGAGCTTTGGTTCCGAACGATTTTTATACCGAAACAAGAGAGCAACCTAAAAAAACTGAAGCAAGCAAAGAATCATAAAATTAATCCTTATTTGGCTAAGTATCGTTCCATTGCACTGACAGGTTCGGTTTCGCCAGACGGGATTGCCCGTGCCATGGTCATTGGGACTTCACTAATTACTGGTTTGAACACTTCCTTTGGAACGCAGCTACAACGTGAGATTACAAATATCTTGAGTGGTGTAAATGGAAGTCTGACTCAAGGTATTGATGTGGAGTACATAGATCACTTTGATGGTAGAAAAAAGATGGCACAAATAAAGGCTGGACCTACGACGATCAATAAAGATGATATCAAGACTATTGTTGGACACTTTACTCAAGCGCGCTCACTGGGAAATACGAATAATGTTCCAGTTTCTGTGTCAGATCAGGTGGTCGGCGTAATTTACGGAAAAGATGCAGACCTTAATGATCATTATAAAAAAATCCAAAGTGCCGGGTATTCAGTTCTCGTGGGCGACGATTTTTGGGAACATATGACCGGGGAGAAGGGTCTTGGAACAAGACTCATTAAGGTTTGTGCTGGTGCCGTACCGTCCTCAACCCTACATCCGCTACTCGAGCAAGTTGTGAAGGACTTGGCAGCCGATCCAGTCATTATTGCATTAGCGAATTAATATGGTAACCTTTGCATATGGCATTGGTTACCTCAAACTCCGACTTTCTCCCAGTACATCAAGCTGCTCTTAGGTTAAACGTCTCCTCTGACACGATCCGGAGATGGCATAAGAAGGGCTTAATTAAGGCTCAAATCGGACCGCACGGCGAGCGACTGTTTTCCCTAGAGGAGATTAAGCGAGTCACCTCAAAAAGTTCGTCTTCGGATAAGCCTTGGTCAGTTCTTAAAGCGCCGCAGTCAAAACTGACTTCAATAGAATTATTTTGTGGCGCTGGAGGACTCGCTCTAGGAATGCACAATGCGGGGATCCAATCGAAAATGCTTGTGGACTTTGATCGAGACTCAATCAGGACTATTCAGCAAAACAGACCGGACTGGAATGCTCATCAAGCCAGCGTATTGGATATCGATCTGGATGATTATCAAGGTCAAATTGATGTGATGGCCGGAGGATTTCCTTGCCAAGCCTTTTCTTACGCCGGCAAAAGCCTAGGCTTTGCAGATACTCGAGGAACGCTATTTTATGAATATGCCCGGTTAATTGATCAGGTGAAGCCTAAATTGGTGCTGGGTGAGAATGTAAAAGGATTGCTTAATCATGATGGCGGGAGGACATTGCAGGTTATTGTCCGAGAGTTAGAAAGTCTTGGCTATCGAGTTGCTTATAAAGTCCTAAGGGCGCAATTCTTGGATGTTCCTCAAAAGCGCGAGAGACTCATAATTTTTGGCTTGAGAGAGGATTTAAATTCTGAAATTCTTTTTCCGGCGGAAAAGGATTATACGATAACCATGAGAGCAGCATTAAAAAAGGTACCGAAGTCAGAAGGTCAGCAGTACAGCGAAGCCAAATATGAAATTATGGAGATGATCCCGGAAGGTGGATACTGGAGAGACCTTCCAGAAAAATTGCAGAAGAAATATATGGGAGGCAGCTATCACCTTGGTGGCGGTAAAACTGGTATGGCGCGCAGACTCTCTTGGTCAGAGCCATCTTTGACTCTAACTTGTAATCCGGCTCAAAAACAAACTGAGCGCTGTCACCCAAGTGAAACTCGACCTCTTACTGTTCGAGAATATGCTCGCATTCAGACTTTCCCAGACGATTGGTCGTTCGCAGGGAGTACGTCATCGCAATACAAGCAAATTGGTAATGCCGTCCCTGTAAATCTTGGTTACCACGTAGGGTTAGCGATAAGAAAGATTTTAGGTTCCCCAGCTCGCTCTGCCGATGCCCCAGCAGAGCTGGTACCCCTCCAAAATGAGGATTACACGCTTTTTGATCTAAAGTAATCGTGATCGCATATCTAGCAATCACGAGTTTAATACGAGAGAACAATGACTATTTGTTGATTGATTCTGAGATTAGTTTGTCTAGTACTTCTAGCAAAAATGTTCTAAGAGAAGTTAGCCAAGCTTCATCAGTTGTCAAAGGTACTTCTGCCACTAATTGAGTACCATGATTTTGGCTACTTCTGGTGTTCACCTTGACCTCGATATTTCCAAGTCGAGGGAAGCTTTGAATAGCGATTGAGAGTTTGAGTTTTATTGACTCAGCGTTAATTAACCACTCCTCAGGGAAATTAAAAATAAAGCTCAAGCCGCCAGTGCTTGATGCCATTCCCATCATTTGACTTAGCTGCGCTCGGATGTCCAACGAAAATCCAGTTTTGAATGAGAAATCATGTTGAGAACCTTTAGCGATTAAAGATGATGGGGTCATTTTTGGTTCCAACTCAGAATCCCAATTTGATTTCCCTGAGGAACTCAGATCGGATAGCAATCTTGAGACACTTTCCTCGTACTTACTCATTTTCGAAACTATTTTGCTTGTGACCTCAGGATCATAAATATCGTTGAAGGCTTGCTGAACAAACACGTCCCACTCTTTCATGGTCGCGTTCACTAGCTTTAACTGAGAAGGTTTAGTTATGTGGCGGATTGCATCTGGGGATCGGAGGTCATAGCTTGCATAAAGCGCATGGCCTGTATCAGAACTGTAAAGGTCTTTGTTCGCATGCCCAATACCCACAAGCCAGATATATTTACAGCTATCAACCCAAGCGCGGAACTTATCCGGATTAGCCCCAATGAGTGCAGTTCTATGCGGAATGAAGGTGGGGTCGATGGGGTACTCCACCCACTGGATTACCGAGTTGATGCGAGATTTGCGTAGGTTCAAGGCAGTCTTCAGTTGTCTGGATGTTTCGAACTTGGCATAAAGTTCGCGAGCATAGTTCTTACTATTTCTGCTGATAGTTGAGGCCATTGCAAGCAAGCGCGCATAGGTACCAACCATGTCATCGGCGGCATTCTGGTAGGTGTTTGCGAAGCTCAAAATCTCTGCTGCCAGTTCGTCAAGCTTGATGCTCACTCGGTCGATGGAGGAAGCCCCAGCGGTATTGCAGGAATTCACGACTTGCGTGATGAGTCGATCTATCCCGCTGAACTCAACTACGGGGCCAGGCTGGGCAACAGGTGCCTCGATCTCGATAAGCTCCGTTTCCCCATCCCATTCGTCCAAAGAGCCTTCATCGCCCGATTCGTAGACGCTACCCCAATCCATGCCGTGGCTTTCGATAATGATCTCAGCAAGATCACGCCACATTTGGTCATCAAGGCCGATAAATGCTCTGATCACTGCGGAACCATCCGTGACCAATCGCGATCTTCCGCTCTCAGTTTCTGCGTCGAGCACAATTTTTAGGTGGCGGATTACATCCATGCCGTCCGTGCTGGGGGAGAGCTCAAATTGAGCGGCTTTGTCTTTAATCGTGATTCCTGCCTCACTTATGGATGGGCGGGAGCCCGTCTAAACATAAGGTTATCAAATGAGTGCGGTTACCATCTTCTTTCCGTAGCGGATTTGTGCTCCTTACGCTTAATACGTGATCTATTTCACATAATATTTTTGATAACTAAGCGCAGTTATCATTTCCTATTGAGGAGTTCATCTGATAACTTTCAGTTACTCGAGAGAAGCACGGAGATCACCAGCTAATCCGAGACACAACTAGAGAAAGGAAGTGCAGCATGACAAAGAAGATCCGCTACAACGAAGTAGCTGAGTTCCAAGGCAAGGGCACATTAGCCCTCTGCCACATAAAGAACCACAATGATGATGAAGATCGTGGCGCCTACGGCTCCAAGACTACAAAGCAGGGCAGCCAAAGGGCGGTTACAGGGGAGGATGTTTGCGCTCGCAAGATCTTCCGTTCCCGCAGCCGCGCTATCCAAAGCATCGTATCCATGTTCCACGGGCTTAGCCAAGCCGGAGACGCCTTTTATGGCTCAGATCTAAACCAGATGGTTGTCAACTGTGCAGACTGCCGTGGATGGCATGTCTCTGCCGCGGGACTGCTGGACTTCAAGGTGGCCGATGCTGCCTAAGAAAACGCCTTCAGAGCTACGCCTTCGAATGGACTACCCCGAGCTCGTGCTCGACATGGAGAACATCGCGCTGGAAAAAGAACTCAATGACGACCTTGGGTGGCCAGCGAGCCTCAAGCGAAGTAGTAAGTCTGCCTCTATCACCTTGCAGCTAGGTGATGGTTACCGGATGCAACTTACCCCCGTCAACAAAGGGAACCATGGTTACTACACATGGATGAGCTGGACAGCTGTCGAGCCAGTCAAGGTAATGGACTCAAGCACTGACGAGATGGATGAGCTCGTCGGGACTATTCATGCATCTGTGTCTATTAGCTCAACTCAACGCAATAATCAGGCTCTGCAAGAGCCTCTCAAGTTCACCTTGAGTGATCTATCACTAGAAGACCTTGTGATTGAAGCGGTTTGTTTAGCTGAGGAATATCTTGGTTTTGACTTGTGCCCACCATTTTTAGAGCCCAACGATGATGATGCAACGGATGAGCTCCTAAAAAAGTACTTCACTGACGCAGAGGTGCAGGTGCTTCGAAATCCACTGAGCTCAACTGAAGAGAAGAGAGAGATCCTCTCTCGCCGTTTTAGCCCGACCGAGATTGCACTCTTTGAAGAAGCTTTTGATGAAGATGATGATGGTGACGCATGAGCAAAGTAACTACCACCATTAAAACCGTACAGGAAACACACATTCTTGGATACATGAGTTGCGACGGATGCAGTGCAAGATCAAAATTTCTAGTTCGATTCCCATTTGGGGAGCTGGCATTTTGCTCACATCACTTCATCAAGCATGAAAAGGTCATACAGACGATATCCGTGAAGATATTAGAGACTGCGGAGAGCGCCAATGTTACTTGATCTCACAGAAAGCCAAGATGCATGGATTGAGCTACAAGGCTACAAAAAAATACAGGTTTCTGAAGGTTCGACCGTTGAACTTTTAGAAAGTGGCGTACTCATCGTCACGTTAAGCGATGCCAAGAAAATGCTTTACGCGCCTCATGTGTGGTTGCAGGTAACTGTGATCGATAAGTATGCGCTCGCTGCAAACATCTTGCTATCAAACAGCAATAAAGAAATGAATTAGTAGCTCCATCGTGGAGTTACTCGGTAACAAATTAACAGAACAGGAGCCCTATGCAACAAAATAACGTAGTACAACTCAATAAGAACCTAATCACGGTTAGCGAAGACACGGTCCATATTCACGACTTCACTATTCAAAGCCGGGAACTTGCTAGCTACCTCATGAACAAAGAACCAGTCCAAGAGGCATTTGCTGAACTAATCAACGCTGCCTTAATGGTGGCACGCCTATCTCATGTTTCCGCGGAGACCGAGGCACTTAATGCAGTGGCAGAAAAGGTGAGAGAGTCTGTCGAACAGGCGGGCGAAAGTACCGTCGACGACATCACTGCTTTGCTTAAGAGCCATACGGATATCAAGAATCCTGGTGGACTCGCAATTGTTCTCAAGGATCAGATATCGAAGGTGATGGCTGCTGAACTGAGTCCATCAAATAAGAGTGGGCCTATGTACCCAATTTTCCAAAATATGAATCAGATTCTTGAAAAAGTCACTGAGAAAGTGGGTATTGAGAAGGCGGAAAATAAATCCAATAAAAAGGGTGCTGACTTCAACAAAGTTATGCACGGAATTGTTGCTCAAATAGGTGCCGGTTCAGATCACGAGGTCGAGTACACAAATGATGTCGTTTCACCATTTGGGAAGCGAGTGGGAGATTCAGTGGTCACCATCCCCGAATATATCGTTGGTCAAGATGCCTTAAGGATCGTCTGGGAGTACAAGGCCGAGAGAAATCTGACCCTTCCCTCTGTTCTTAAAGAGCTAGAGGAGGCGATTCAAAACCGAGAAGCCCAAGCTGGAGTCTTCGTTCTTGCGCGTGAACCGGAGTATGAGAGTTGGCCAACAGAGCAAGTCTTCTCGGGAAATCGGATGGTAATCATCGTTGATAAAGATCTTCCTGATACTTATCTTGTCCGATACGCCTATCTTTGGTCAAAAATCATGTCGGTGAAGAACTTGGCGATTGATAAGCAGGAGGTCGATATGGATCGAGTTCTGCACCAACTTAACCAGGCGAAGCTGACTCTCAAAGACTTCAGAAATCTGACAGTTGCCCACAACAAAATGGATGTGGCCTTATCAGATGCTCATAAATGGGCAAAAAATATTGAGGGCAAGCTTCAGGAGCAATTTGCCGCTCTTGAAAGTGCCACAAAGGGCACTGACGGGTTTGATGAAATCGTCGCCCAACTAAAAAAGCCTAGAAAACCATAAGTTTGATCATGCGCTGGGAGTCCTATCTCTCTCAGCGTGTGATCAGTGGGGCTACTGGATCTTTCCTTTCTACCAGTAGCTCGAGAATCCGAACCCGGAGCTCCGGTAGTGGCTCAAGAGGCATCCTCCGTGTGCCTCGCGGGTTCGGTCTTCTCATCTCACATGAAGGGTCTTAGAAAATTAATTGGATTCGGGAAGTCTCCAATCAATGGCAATCGTTATCGAGAAAGGTGGGCCAAGGTATAAAAAATCCGGATAAGAATGAAAAAGAATTGTGGCAATCACTTCCGTCGGCCGTAGGAATTGAGCGCGCAGATCTCTTGCTGGAGTTATCTCAGCGAGCCACTTATCGAAACAGCTGTGAAGAAGCCTTGGTGCTTGCCGAAGAGGCAAGAGACCATCTCATTAAGGCTGGAGCCGATGAAACTTGGATTGTTAAAGCATATATAGCTGAGAGCTATGCGCTCGCTAGTCTTGATCGTAAGGTCGAAGCTATTCAAGTTCTCGACAAGGTAGTAGAGGCATCCCGACGCAACGCAGATCCATATATTGATGATCACTTAAGAACCCAAGCACTTTGGTATGCAGACGGAGACGATTGGCATGGAGCACTAAGTTGCCAGCTGGAGGCAATTCGCGTTAACGAAGTTGATGGCGATCTTCAGTGGTTAGCAAGGAGCTATTTCTTGGCTGGAAATTGCTTCTTTCAATTAAAGGAATACCAACTTGCGATAGACCATTACTTGAGTGCTCGAGATATCTATAAGCGAATGAAAAACGTGACAGAAGTTGGCGCATGTGACATCTGGATTGGTGAAGCCTTTTCAGGACTGGGGAACGGTGAAATGGCATTAATGTATTCAAAACGTGCCTTAGATATCTCAACACTTATCAGTAGGACGCCTTGGATAGTTCTTAGTCTGGTTGTTAAAGGAAAAGCACAAAGTCTGCTTATGAATTACGAAGCGGCTGAAGCTACATTAGAAGAGGCGCACGCGCTACTAGTCAGTGACTCTGTAAATCAATGGGACCTAATTATAGAGATTAAGACCGAACTAATAAACATTTATCATCAAACTGATCGGCTGGACTTGGCTCACGATGCGGAAGCAAGTATCGAGACTATAAGAGCAATTCTAAGCCAAGATTTAGCGGAGGAGGGTCATGGGTAAAGTTGCAAACCGGCAATGCCCTTTATGTAGGGGGACAGACATTGATCAAAAATGGAACAGTACGGAATACTATTTTCAGTGCTCCTGGTGCGGAGAGAGGTTCAAATGAAGAAACTTATTAAATGTGTAGTAACTGCTCTGCTTGTTGGAGTTTATGGAATGGTCGTTACACCGCCAGGTTTGGCCGAGACTCCTCCAGCGGTTACGCCGTCAGTTGCAATTATCGATAGCGGTGTGAACACCACTCTTTTTTCAAATATTGTGACTGAAGTCTGCATTCTTGAATGGTCGCCTTGTCCGAATGGGAAGCCGCAGATGGAAGGTGTTGGTGCCGCCAATACCGGAGTGGTCACAAATGCCACTTTAACCCATGGAACTGAAGTGGCCTCGGTAATTACGAAGGTCAATCCCTCAATCAAAATAATTCCGATTCGAATTGTCGGAGTGACAGATAAGGGAAACCCTTACATCTATTCAAACAAGGCAGTGAAGCTTGGGCTGGACTGGGTTATCGCTAATCGATCGAAATACAATATTCAGGCAGTTAATGTTTCTCAGGGCAAAATCTTTCCAGGATGTTCTTTACCAGATGGAACTCAGGCGGATATTGATGCTTTAAAGGCAGAGAACGTTGCGGTAATTGCATCAACGGGAAATGACTCAAATCGAACTTCGGTAATGTCGATTGCATGTGCCCCGGGGGTCATCGCGATTGGTGCAACAGATAATCCTGATCCTGGCTCACAGGGAAAGAGCTATGACCCGACTGCTAGACCCACTATCGCTCGATATAGCAATGGAAATACTTCAACTGACTTCTACCTGAACGCTCGCTGGTATGCCATGCAGCCAAACGGGAAGCAGAAGTTCACGCTGGGTACTTCGATTTCGACAGCAGCTTTCACCGGCTGGTACACACTCAATTACAAGGGTTCTATCGCTGCGACATATCAATATCTCGTCAGCACTGCTACCACCGCATCCAACCAATGGCTGTTAGGTAGATATTTGTTCGTGCCTTCTGCGTTGTTACCTTAAGGAGCAAAATCTTATGGCAATTCGAACAACCTCGGATTACACAATAAGGCCTGATTTTCCATACAAATCAGTCATTACTCCTTCATCACTTTATAAAGGAAACTGTGCTCGATGCACTTGGATGTCTTACTGGCACAACTTTTCGATCCCAGCCAATTTGGCACTTCAGCAGCAAATGTCTCGTATTCAGGAGAATTCTTTTGATGGAGTGGCAAATGAATCAATTTCAGCGACACTTCCCAAGGGATGGACCGCACTTCATAAAGGAAAAATCACGAGCCAACCTATTCTGATAAACGGAGAGACAACCCGTTGGAAATTTAAGGGAGAGCTAGATCTGCTTGCCAGAAACGATGACGGGACTTATTCCATTATTGATGGCAAAGTTTCCATGAAAAAAGATGAAGAAGGTTTGATTCAGAGTTATTGGACTCAGTTGGAAGCATATGTTTATATGCTTGAACACCCTGAGTTTGGAGATTCCATTCAGGTTAATTCAATTGGTTTACTGCAGTGGCGAATCACCGGGGAAGTACTCACGCTAAATGGAACCAAGGGATTTGCCGTAGAAGAACGCTACATTCCGGTCGAGCGAAATGAGACCGGATTCAATTTATTCATGGAGCAGTTTATCTCCATCATCGATGGTGAATTCCCTGACGCTGCGCCCGCTTGTTTTGACTGTAAGTTTTTAACAGAGATTGGTTTTTATTGATCCAAGTGTTGACCTTTCTTCTCTCCGTGGGTTCCTCGCCGTTGTCAGTCTTAGTGGATATGGTCGAGCTATGAAAATCCTTAGGAAAGACTGGGTCGGGGTCTTCCTGATTCTTTTAGCTGGCACATGCGTAAACGGGTGGGGAATTGGAGTTATCCCTTTTGCGAAGATCCCTGTATCCCACTTTTGGGTCGTGATTATTGCTCGAAGTTTTTCGGTGCTTGCCTCCCTCATTGCAGTTCGATGCTTCTGCCCCAGAATGTTTTCTCGATTTGGGTTAGGAAATGGTCAGAAACAGCTACTGGTGTCTCTCGGGATAGTTTTCTTCCTAATGGGGCCGGCTCTTTGGCACACCGATTATCATCATGCTGGCATTGCTGAAATATTTCAGTCCTTTATTTTTGCCTTATTTATTGGCATAGATGAGGACTTTTTCAGCCGAGGTTTCATTTTTGGCTGTCTGGAAAGATACGGGATATGGCTCGCAGCAATTACTTCCTCGGTGCATTTTGGATTGCTACACCTAGGAAATATCTACTATGGGGGTCAATCGGCTGCCTACACAATTGCTCAGGCTGTAAGCGCCGGCGCGTTCGGATTATTGGCCTGTGCCCTGATGATTTATAGCGGAACTATTTGGGTGCCAATTTTAATGCACGGACTGTGTGACTTTCCGATGCAGTTTGATACTGCTGCGCAATACACAAAGATAGTAAAGGGTGGGGGCGATTGGATTTCTGTAATTGTTGATTTCATGATCTACTCAGTAATCGCGTGGGTTCTATTGACAATTTCTAGCCAAAAAACCCCTAAATTCCTAGTATGGCTGGGGCTAGTTGACTAGTCCTCACTTAAATATATCCTGAAGATACTTCCGATCTAGCAAAAAATAATTCACACTTTCAAATAATCGATTGAGGGAGGCCATTTTGGCAACAAGAGAGCAAAGAGAATTAGCAAAAATTTACTGTAGCTTGACAGATTTACGTGAGGCCATGGATATTTTGAGACTGAAGCTAGTTGACTCGAAAAGCCTAAAGTCAAAAGACTTTAAGGCTGTTAAAGAGTCCAGAAAGCCAAGTGAAGTAGCTAAATTTATGATTCCTGATGATTATGATGGTGAAGAGGGAGAATCTATAGCCTTATGGCTTGCCTTCAGTATGGCCAAAATAGCTCACGTAACCGAGGAACTTAGAATTCAAACTGGCGGTTTATAAGTCTGATTCCAAATCTTACAATTGCTCTATCACCTGGTGTGAGTGTCTAGCCTTAGCCCGCTTAATCACATAGACTTTTATAGTGACTGACTTCAAATGGGATGATCTTGACTCGGCAGACTTAGTCGTCGACGCAACTTATGAAAGTAAGCGTCAAAGACCATTGGATTTGAGCTGTGAACCAATGACAAGGTTGCTTCCAGGTATTGGAAATATGGGTGGATTCCGGAAAAAGGTGAATCCAAGAACGAAAGCAACTATCGGGCTAGTTCTAATGAGCACCGGGAAAGAGTCTGAATGGCCTGACGAGCTGGACACAATTCAAGGAATTTATACTTATTACGGTGATAACAGAAAGCCTGGCACTGGACTCCACGAGACACCTAAAAAAGGAAATGAAGAGCTAAGGCGTATTTTCGAACTAGCACACGGGTCAGCCGAAGACCGAAGAAAATGTCCCGTTATATTGATTTTTCAAAGTGGTGGACGAGATCATGATGCTATTTTTAAGGGGATAGCCGTTCCGGGTGCTAAGAATTTAACCGCTGGAGAGGACTTAGTTGCCGTTTGGGCTTCTGAGAAAGGTAAGAGATATCAAAATTACAAGGCGATCTTTACGATTTTGGATTGCGGTGTAATTGATGGGAATTGGGTTCGGGATATTTTTCGGACTAAGGAACTCGATTTCGATGATAATCGGACCCCAAAAGCTTTAAAGAAATGGATTGAAAAGGGCGAGTATCACCCCCTTATTTCAGAGCCAATTAAAGTCATCAGGTCCGTCGAAGAGCAAACCCCACCTTCAGGAATTCATAAGGATTTGATCGACGAGCTTATAAGGACTTTCCAAGATGACCCATATGGGTTTGAGGAAGTCGCGGCCGGCCTGTGGGAGTTATCAATCAATGTTGATATGAAGATTGACTTGACACGGAAATGGCGTGATGGCGGACGAGATGCTGTCGGCTATTTAGTAATTGGGTCCACGATAGATCCTCTGAAGATCAATTTTGCTCTCGAGGCTAAGTGTTATAAGACATCAAGAGTTGGTGTTAAGGAAATGAGTAGGTTGATATCTCGAATCAAACATCGTGAATTCGGGGTGATGGTTACGACGAGTGTCGTTGATGCGCAGGCTTACAGCGAAGTCAAAGAGGATGGCCACCCTGTGGTCGTACTCGCAGGGAGAGACTTAGCCGAAATATTGATAAAAAAAGGGATAAACTCGAAAGAGAAGCTGTCGCTATGGATTGAGACCTTGGATATCAAGCGCCTAACTTAGATCTTGCTAACATTTTGCTAACACCCCTGAGGTGCTTCAGCGCATTTTGAGGTATCACAGGACTCAACCTATGATGAAACAAGCGTAAACTCAGGCAACCAGAGACCACCTGAACTGATCAGGTACAAGTGGTCTCCGACTACGGATCAGAAGGTTAGGGGTTCGAATCCCTTCAAGCGCACCACATAACAGCAAGCAGAACTTGGAGCGTCTATGAAAAAGGTGTCTGCGAAACCTTGTAAATGAGCCTGGATCAAAATAACAGAAATGGTTCACGTAATAAAACAGTACTTCTCTCCCTTTTAACATCTGCATTAGCGCTCGTTGTTTTAGTCTTATCGATTTTTTGCCTTCATTTAACGAGCCAGTTACGTTCGGCGAACGAGCTTGCCGAAATAAGTGGATCCAAGCTGATGACGAATAGTGAACTAACTACACTCGTGAGAGAGCGCAAACTGACTGTCTACTGGGCTGGTAATCTGCCGAATTCAAAATATCAATTAAATGCTGTAGACCCCAACCGAATATCCTTAAGTTATTTCCCGGCACCTCAGACTCTTGCTGGAAGTAAGCCAAATCTTTCGATCGGAACATATCTCTCAGTCAATTCCTCTGTTGCAGTGCGATTAGCTATGCGCTCAATAGGAAACATCGGAGTGCGAACACCCGAAGGTGCAAACGCATTTTTTGCTCGAGCTAACCCAAACGACCTGTTTGTATCATTCCCAAAGATCAACGCCGAAATTGAGATCTACTCAACAAAATCTGGAGGGGCGCTAGCCCTACTAACTAAGCCAGGACTTATTAGCCAGGTTGGAGAGAAAAAATAATGAGGAAATTTCATATCTCACACACAGTTCTATTCGTCAGTGTGGCCTCGCTACTCATTGGAATTGCTAGTGCCACCTACGTCTACCGCGAAAACATTTCACCAACATCAACTCTTATTCATTCAGTCGCTAAAAATATTGTGGAATCAGGTCAATGTAACGCCCCTGGCACTGCGGGAATTAATGGCGTAAATGGCACGAATGGTACACCTGGTCTTAAAGGTGCTACCGGCGCCAAAGGAGGTACTGGTGCCACTGGAGCTCAGGGCGACACCGGAGTTTGCAGTCTTTCCACATTACAAAGCGTTGCAACGAACATCATTCCAGCGCAAGACAATTTCTATTCACTTGGTTCACCGACTTATCGTTGGAAAGATATTCAAGTTGGACCAGGAACAATTTATATCCAGGATCAAACCACTGGTAAGCAAGCGGGTCTCTCCGTACAAGATGGCACACTATTGCTTGATGGGGCGGATTCACTTCGTATCGGAAATAGTCAGCTAACAGCGACTGGCTTGAAGTCTTTGGATCCAAACGCTGACATCACAATCGGGCAAGCAGGAGATCAGGGATATCTGGCGACCGCTCGAGGAATTAAGTTTCCTGATGGTTCGATTCAGTTGTCCGCCAAAATTGGCTTAACAGGTCCGATAGGGCTTACTGGCCCGCAAGGCGACTCAGGTCCTATGGGCCCGCAAGGATTTCCAGGAGCAGCAGGTTCAAATGGTTCAAATGGTGTGAATGGCACCAATGGAATTAATGGCTTGATTGGGCCACAAGGTCCGCAAGGAGTAGCAGGACCACAAGGAATTCAAGGCGCGCAGGGAATCGCGCTCTCGATAAAAGGCTCGTATCCAACAATGGCGGCATTTACGAGTGCTGCACTCCTTGGAGCAGCTGGTGATGCATGGTTAATTGCTGTCGATGGATCTCTCATGGTGTGGAACACAACGACTAGTGCATGGGACAACGTTGGTCGCTTGCAGGGTCCTGCCGGTGCACAAGGGTTGCAAGGACCGCAAGGTATTCAGGGAATTGCGGGCGTTCCGGGCATACAAGGAATCCCAGGAACCGTTGGTGCACAAGGAATTCAAGGAGCCCCAGGTGTTTCAACACTCGGAGACTTTGGATACTTCTACTCAACTGTTACTCAGATAACAAACTGCACAGGAACGTATCCCACAAATGTATGCGTACCAACGCCACTTACTTATGACACTACTGATTCATCTCAGGGTGTTTCTATTTCGAATGGCTCAAAAATAACTTTTGCACACGCAGGCCGTTACGACATCGGCTTAAATTTACAGACAAGAATCATTCTTTCGAATCCAGCGAGTGCAAATGTTGATATTTGGTTGGCTAAAAATGGAGTCAATGTGCCATTTTCGGATACATCGATTTATACCGATAAATATTATAAAAAGGATTCCGCGACCTGGAATTTCATTGTCAATGTGACTGACCCGGTAAATGATTATTACCAAGTCATGTGGGACGATTTTGCTGGAAACTCTGCCATGTGGGCAGAAGTAGCTAAAACAAGTCCAGCGATTCCTGCTATTCCCTCAGCCCGATTGGCAGTAAGCCAAGTCGGATAATTTTTCCTTTGGGGGCTAAGCCAATGGAATGACGATCTCGTTGTACATCATGAAGCCCGGCTTGAAAGGCGGATCAAAACGACAGATTCTGGTTTCAGTCGACAATGCAAGTCCGGCTTCCTTTGCGAGGGTGCGAAGCTCAATCTCTTTTCTCTCGCATACTTGAGTTGAGGCTCGACCTTTAAAACTCAATGCCACGCACTTCTCTTCAGCGACTTCCTTAAGCACGACTTTGGAATCGTTAGGAATTGGAAGGTCTCCTAGAGATGAACCGGCAGGCATAACAAATGAAATGTGCCACTGGTCGGAGCTGATATGACCCTGGGTTGAAGCGATAACCGGGGCGGTCATGGCGATGGGTGTGGCCGACTCGTTTCCTTTGGATATGTAATTAAAAAGGTATCGAAAAGCGCCACTCGTTGCGGATTGATAGTCGATCGGCATTGAAATTTGGGCTATGACGCAGGGTTCGTAGCTTCGCACCTGAAATAGGCCTAAATCCTGCATTACAGTGAATTTCTGTCGCTCGGTCATATTTTGAGTCTAGACCCTTTGCTTTATAACCTTTTCATCACAATTGTCACTTTTTGCCATGCTTTCCAGAATTTGGCCATTGTGACTCGTAAAATGGAACCACTTATTCGACGTTTGTCGAAAAACTTCCATGGAGGAATGAATGAAAAAGAAGCAACTCGGAGTGGTTGGTGCTGTTGTCAGCGCTGCCCTCATTGGCGCTGCAATGCTCGTTCCATCAGCAAACGCAGCCGTTCGCACAATCACAGTGTGGGCAGATGACCAACGCGGTCCTCAGCTAACAACCTTGCTACAGGGCAATACCTCAATTGTTCCTGGCTACAAGATCAACATTAAGTTTTTCTCATCACTTACAGCTCTTCAGACAGCATGGGCTAACGTCACAGCTGCAACTGCCCCAGACGTTTTGACCGGAGCAGTAAACGTAAGTGCAGATGCACAAAGCGGAAAGCTTGCTCCAATTCAATGGGGTAGCAAGACAACCGACTTCTCAACAGGTGCGATTAACTTCGTATCGTGGGGCGGACACACCTACGGTGTTCCTCTAGACGTTGACACCACAGCTCTTGTTTACAACAAGGCATTCTTCCCAACAGCTCCAACAAGCTTGTCATCAATGATTTCTTACTACGTTGCTAACAAGGCTTCAAAGGGATTGACCGCTGGTCTTTGCTTCCCTGATGGAGTTTGGGATTCACAAGCATTCCTAACAGCAATGGGTGGCGGAGCATGGCAGATCGGCCGCACTCCTAACTACACATCAGTTCAATTGAACAACCCAGCATTCATCGCAAACGTCAAGGCTCAGCTCTACACAAACGGTTCATCAAACGGATTCATCTCCGGATATGACGCAAGCTGCACCAACGACTTCGAAGCTGGAAAGATCCCATTCGCAATGACAGGTGCATGGAACTATGCAGCTTTCACAGCTAAGGGCATCAACTTCGGTCTTACAGCAATGCCAGGCCTTAACGGTGGAACACCAGGAGCACAATGGGTTGGTTACTCAGGTGCATACCTCACTTCTTATGCTGCTAACCACGGTGTAGCAATTGGCGCTCGCCAGCTTCTCACCAACTGGTTCGCATCAGCATCAGGTCAGCTCGCAATGTCGAAGTTGTCACAACGTCCACCTGCAAGCGCAGCTGCTGTTGCACAGATAACAGATCCATTGACTCTCGGAGTTGGTAAGGCTGCTGCAGCCGGACAACCTCAGATCGATGCCCTCTTGAACGATTCAACCGGTGGAACAAACTGGTATGACACCTTGGGCGCTATGTACAAGGCAATGTTCGAGCAAGGCAAGGATGCTGAAACAACAATTAACGCTGCTGCTGCGATTGTTCAAAAGAACTTCACACACGCAGCTGCAGGACTTTAATCTTTAGCTCTTTGCTAACGATTAAAACCTGTAAGCAATAATTACTGAAGTCCGCGAAGTTAGGGGATAAAACCTCTGACTTCGCGGACTTTCTTTCGTATAATCAGGCAATACACATACACTTCGACAAGTAGATAATTCGAAAGAAAGCAGCCTAAAAAATGAAGCGCCTTTCATGGTTCACGGGAATTCACGCGTTGATCACCAAGATCATCGTGATGGCACTCCTTGATGCGCTCATGGTCTCCATGTTCTTTGCGGCCTATCACAAAAAATCAACTCCAATTGAATTAGTCATTGCTGTCATTTTTCTACTTGTTAACTTTGTTTATTTCAGCAAGCGCACCATGCCGATGAAGTTCTTGACTCCCGGCCTGATTTTGATGGTGCTCTTTATTTTGGTGCCAGTCGTTTACACGATCACTATGTCGTTCTTTAATTTTCAAACCGGAAATCTCGGCACCAAGCAAGGCGCTATCACTGCGATTTTGCAAGATGGTCTTACTCCAGATGCCAACAACACTCAGTACGACATGGCAATCGGTACAAGAAATGGCAAGACCACGGTCCTGCTCACCAATCCCGCAACCAAAATTAGCTACATCGGCGATGCTCAGAGCTCAAGCGTTCTAGCGCCAGGAACATTCACAGCTGCCAAGAATGGCGATGCGGTGGGATACCCTGGATTTACTGCTTACACCCCAGATCAATTTGCGAATCTAGGCGATCAAATCAGCGCTTTGAAGGTTCCGATTCCTGGTGAAAATGGTTTCGCCGAACCGCAGACCGAAAATTCAGCCGCGCTCTTCACCGAGGAGTACAGCTATAACGCCAATAAAGATGTACTGACTAATACCCAAACCGGCCAGGTTTACACAAATAACGGCAACGGAAACTTTGCCCTCTCCACCGATAAAACCAAGCTGGTCTACCCGGGCTGGAAGTCCTACAACGGCTTTTCCAACTACTTACACCTCTTTGACGATGCCGCTGTACGCGGTCCATTTATCGGCGTATTTATCTGGACGATCTGCTTCTCGTTTATCACTGTAATGATGATGTTCGCCGCTGGTTTGATGCTCGCGATTGTCCTGGACCGCAAAATTGGGCTCAAGCGCTTCTACCGCTCCATTTTGATTCTGCCTTATGCGATTCCAAGTTTGATGAGTATCTTGGTCTGGAAGGGAATGTTCCAAACCCAGTTTGGTGCAATCAACGGCCTCTTTGGAACCCATATCGATTTCCTCGATAGCACCTGGATGGCGCGCGGTGTCGTGCTTATCGTTAACCTTTGGCTCGGCTTCCCATATTTCTATCTGATCTCCTCAGGCGCGCTGCAATCAGTACCAGCCGAACTCAGTGAAGCCGCATCGATCGACGGCGCATCTCCTTTCCAGATTCTTCGTCAGATCAAATTGCCGCTGGTTCTACAGATTCTCTCGCCGCTTTTGATTGCATCTTTCGCCTTCAACTTCAACAACTTCAACTTGATTTACCTGCTCACCGGTGGCGGACCTGCCAACGTGCTTGCCGGTAAAACTGCGGGTGCAACCGACATTTTGATTACCTACACGTATAAGACTGCCTTTAATGGAACAACATCGAACTTCGGATTGGCCTCTGCGATCTCGATGGTGATCTTCTTTATTATCGGTGGCCTCTCACTCTGGAGTATTAGACGAGCGAATGTATTGGATAACAACTCATGAGCACTGTAAAGCCTGCGGCTATCGCTAAGAAGCCAGTTAATAAAGGCAATATCTTTAGCCACATTTTTATCTGGGTCTTTATTCTCTTTACGCTCTTTCCAATTTACATTGTTATCGAGAGCAGCTTTAACAATGGTGGCGCGCTCAGCACTAACTCCCTGATTCCTTCGGGCTGGTCCTGGATTAACTTCAAGACGCTCTTCCATGATCCTTCTGTGCCGTTTATGCGCTGGATGTTCAACTCTTTCGTATTAGCTTCCGCGAACGCACTTATCTCGGTCTTTATTGGTGGAGCGGCAGCCTTTGCTTTTAGCCGGATGAAATTCCGCGGGCGCAAAACCGGACTGCAAGCTCTGCTCTTGGTTCAAGTCTTCCCGTCGTTCCTAGCGATCGCAGCTATTTATGTGATGATGGATAGCGTTTATAGCGTCTTTCCAAAGCTCGGAATCGGCAGCATGGGTGGATTGCTCTTGATCTACTTAGGTGGATCAATGGGTGTCAACATTTGGCTTTTGCGCGGCTATATCAACACTATTCCTCTTGAACTTGATGAAGCTGCTCGCATTGATGGCGCCTCAACCTCACAGGTCTATTGGTTGATCTTCTTCCCACTCGCAGCGCCAGTTCTTGCAGTAACAGCGCTTTTAGCCTTCATCGGTACCTTTAATGAATTTATTTTGGCTTCACTCTTCCTCACCAACGTCGATCAACGAACTGTTGCAGTCGGACTCGAGTCATTCATTGGCGCAGCACTTGGCCAAAACTGGGGACCATTCGCCGCTGGATCATTGCTCGCATCTATTCCACTTGTCGTGATCTTCCTATCGCTACAACGTTTCATTATCGGTGGCCTAACCCAAGGTGCTACTAAGGGATAACTCTTCCCTTCGATTTCACAGTTGGTTATATTGGTGGGATGACAACACATCATTCACCTATCTTTGAACTCTCCGAAGAGTATGTTCTAGCCAGCGCAAAATTTAGCCCGATGGGCGCCACCGCCCTTGGTATCCCGGGCAGCGATCATCTTCTCGATGATTTCTCGATCGAACATGAAACCGAAGCAGTGAACTACGCAAAAGAGGTAGTTGCCAAAGCGAATGCAATGACACCGATCGATGAGATTGATCGGATTGCCAAAAATGTTCTAGTCGATCGTCTACAAAGCAGAATTTCTCTCTTCGAATCAGGCGAATCGCTCTATCGCTTTAGTCCAATCTCAAACCCGATTAGTGCGATCCGCAGCATCTTCACCATCATGAATATGCAGGCGCCAGATGCGCTAGCTAACATCACCTCGCGTTTACTAGCAATCAATCACTCAATCGAAACCTGGAAATCAACTCTCCTTGAGATGGCAAAGCGTGGAAAAGTTGTTGCAAAGCGTCAGACCACGGTTGTTGCCGAGCAAGCACGTGTCCACGGTGATGGTGGATATGAGCAGATGGCACAGGAGTTTGACCCAGCTAAGAGCCACCCAGAGTTGCACGCGGCTGCGCTACAGGCACAGAGCGCTCTTATGGGACTCTCTCGTTGGCTGCTCGATGTTTATCTGCCACTGTGTGTAGAAGAAGATGGAATTGGTGAGGCAGCTTATGCGCCATGGGCCGAGCACTTCACTGGTGCAAAGCTTGATCTTCGCGCTACGTATGAGTGGGGCGTCGCAGACCTTCAGGCGATTAATGATCGGATGGAGAAAGCAGCGGCAAAACTTGGCCTTGCTGGCATGAGTTTGAAAGACGTTGCAGACTATTGCGAAAACGCTGAACTCCACCGAATCGAAGGCACAGACGCGCTCTTGCAGAAGCTTAAAGATTTCACGCAAGAAGCAATTGCAAAGCTCGATGGCGTTTACTTTGATATCGATCCACGGATTAAGTTCTGTGACGCAAAGCTAGCTCCAGAAGGTTCGGCAGCTGCGCCTTATTACATGCCACCAAGTGAGGACCTTTCACGACCAGGCACCACCTGGTATCCAACACTTGGTCACACTCGTTTTAACTTCTGGCATATCGCCTCTACCTGGTATCACGAGGCAGTTCCAGGCCACCACTTGCAGTGTGCAACTGCGGTCATCGAAGCTGATCGTTTGAGTCGTTTCCAACGTACCGACGCCTGGATCAGCGGTTACGGTGAAGGTTGGGCGCTCTATGCCGAGCGCTTCATGGATGAGCTTGGCGCATTTGATGATCCAGCTATCGAGCTTGGCTACCTTTCAGGACAAGCACTTCGTGCCGCACGAATTGTTGTCGATATCGGAATGCACTGCGGTTACAAAGATTTCGATGGCAAGGTATGGAATGCAGATTCCGCTTACAACTTATTAGTTGAGCGCGGAATGCTTGCGCCAGATTTTGCTAAGAGCGAGATCGAGCGTTACCTCGGTTGGCCAGGCCAAGCAATCTCGTACAAGGTAGGAGAGCGTGTTTGGATGAAGGTCCGCGAAGATGCGAAAGCACGTCTTGGTGCGGCTTTCGATATCAAGGCGTGGCATAACTACGCACTCAAAATCGGCCCAATGGGTCTTGATATGTTCGAGAAAGAGATGGCAAGTTTCAAGTAGCGATAAAGTAGGGCTATGAATGTAACCGATCGCGAATATGCATTGGCGCTAGACGCCAACGACCCGCTTGCTTTTTATAAAGAGAAGTTTGTGGTGAGCGATCCAGATCTCTGCTACCTCGATGGAAATTCGCTTGGCCGATTGCCCAAGCAAACTATCGAGGTTGTTAATAAGTATTTGCTCGAAGAGTGGGGTCCAAAGATTGTCGAAGGCTGGGCTGACTGGATCGATGAAGCAGAATCAACCGGAGATCTCATCGGTCGAGCAGCGCTCGGCGCAGCGGATGGTCAAGTACTTGCATGCGACACAACGTCGGTAAATTTTTATCAACTCGCTGGAGCCGCTTTAGCTGCTCGCTCAGGGCGCAAAACAATCATCACCGATAAGGCCAACTTTCCCACCGACCGTTACATCTTGCAGGGTTATGCCGAGCGCCATGGTCTTAATCTAATTGAAATTGATAACGAGGCAGGCAGCGAATTTCCTCATGAGCGAATCACGCCAGAGTTGCTTCGCCCCTATATGTCAGCTGACGTCGCATTTATTACCTTTGAAGTAATTCAATATCGCTCAGGCGCGCGTAACGATATTAAAGCGCTGACAGAACTTGCACGTGAGTTCGGCGCGCTCGCTATCTGGGATGCTAGCCATGCAGTTGGTGCGATCGACATGCAGCTAGATGCTTCCGGCGTCGATTTAGTTGTGGGTTGCACCTATAAATATGGAAATTCTGGACCAGGAGCTCCTGCCTGGATGTATATCTCTAAGCGCATTCAAGAAGAACTTCACACCCCGATTCAGGGATGGTTTGCCCAACGTAATCAATTTGCCATGGGTCCATTCTTTGAAAAGAACGAGGGCATGCGCGGCTTCCAAATCGCGAGTCCATCGTTAATCGGACTTCGCTGTATTCAGAGTGCGTTTGGCATGATCGAAGAGGCAACAATCGCAGCTATTGATCAGAAGTGCGCTGCCGGAACTCAGATGATGATCGAGTTATTTGATGCATGGCTTGCCCCGCTTGGCTTCACGATGAACACTTCGAGAGTAGCGGCAGAACGCGGTGGGCATATCTCTCTCGTGCACCCAGAAGCCAAGCGTATCTCTATCGCGCTGCGTCAATTTGCAAATGTTATTCCTGACTATCGTGAACCAAATTCAATTCGATTAGCTATCTCTCCGCTACCAACTAGTTATGTAGAGATCTGGGATGGTTTTGCACGCCTTCGCGATTTAGTGAGCACCCGACAATACGAAAAAATTAACGCCCAGAATATTAAAGTCACATGAGTAACTATGACTCCGCACTTACATATTCATCATATTTATCAATTGATGAATTACTAGAACTTCAACGAACACTTTCTCAGCCAGCTGAGCACGATGAGATGCTTTTTATCGTCATTCATCAGACTTATGAACTCTGGTTTAAACAACTCTTACACGAGTTCACGCAAGCACAACGCTTACTCGAACAGGGTGAGAGTTATTCAGCGTTAGCCACCCTAGGGCGAATTCGAACGATTCTTAAAGTATGCGTGGCGCAGGTCGACATTCTCGAGACCATGACACCACTTCAATTCAACTCTTTTAGAAGTTTTCTCTCATCTTCTTCAGGATTTCAATCAGCGCAATTTCGTGAAGTTGAAGCAATTCTTGGTCGCCGCGATTCAAAGCTAGCTGGCCACTTGCCACCTGAAGCGCAAGCAAAGATTGCTCAGCTCACTAGCAAACGTTCGCTGTGGGATAGCGCATTGGCATATTTCGCAGCCCGAGGCCACGCGATTCCAACTCAGTATCTTGATCGGGATTTTTCACAACACTACGAGTCGAGCACTCAGATTCAAGATGTTCTCGTAGAGATTCACCATAACGATCCCGAGACAGCCATGATCTGTGAACGCCTGGTAGATATCGACGAAGGCTTGCAAGAGTGGCGATATCGCCATGTGAAGATGGTTGAGCGCACTATTGGCCACAAGAGCGGCACCGGTGGATCAAGCGGAGTTGAGTATTTGGCGAGCACCTTGCACCGCCCAGTATTTCCAGAGTTATGGGCTATCCGAGACCGACTATGAAGAATTTGCTCAAGCCCCTCGATAAGACTGCGAATAAATATTCGCATGGCACCGTCTGTGTAGTAGCGGGAAGTCGCGCATATTCTGGCGCAGCTGTTTTGGCTGTTGGGGGAGCACGTCGAGGCGGAAGCGGTTACATTACTTACTTAGCACTCGATCGCTTGCCAGCATTGTTGGTATTACGCAACTATCCAGATGTTGTGCTTCGTAGAAAAGTCGAACGAGTGCGCGCCACGTCGTGGGTTGTAGGACCGGGTTCGCCGCAACTACCTAAAAAATTTGCACTACCTAACCCCAAGTATCTTGTTCTTGATTCAGAAGCTATCAAGCGAGCAAGCACGCTTAGCGCGCAGTGGAAAATCATCACTCCGCACGCTGGGGAATTAAAACACTTGGGATATGGCGCAGAGATAGATCACCTAGATCGCACCGAAGTAGCGCTTAAGATCGCGAAAGAAAAGAATGTAATTATTGTGTTTAAAGGAAATGGAACAGTTATTGCAACTCCAAGTGGGGTATCGGTGGTCGACACCCATGGAGGGCCTGAGCTTGCTACTGCAGGCACGGGTGATATTTTGGCTGGACTGATCGGTTCAATGCTCGCTTCATGGGAACCAGAAAATGAAGCCCAGGTAGTTGAAGTTCTACAGAAAGCTTTAAGAATGCATGGCCTCGCGGCAAAAACTGCGGCGAAGAAGAATATGGCCGTAACTGCTACAGATATCTTGGCTCACCTTGGTGAGATTGAGCGATGAACTCGATCCGCCATGCAAGCACCGACGCCTTTTGGATGTTCTATGAAACATTCTGGGCTCTAGTTTTAGGTTTCACACTCTCGGGGCTCATTCAGGCATTTGTCTCAAGAAAGACCATGCTTCGTGGGCTAGGTGAGCGCTCGGTAAAAAACCTTGGAAAATCAATGTTTTTTGGCGCAATCAGCTCTTCTTGTTCTTATGCGGCAAGCGCTGTTGCGCATAGTCTCAACAAAAAAGGGGCAAACTTTACAAACTCAATGATCTTTATGTTCGCCAGCACCAATCTTGTTATTGATCTGGGTTTAGTGATTTACCAATTGATGGGCTGGCAATTCGCACTCGCCGAATTATTTGGTGGGGTATTGATTTCGATTATTTTATGGGTCTTGCTTCCGAAATTATTTACACCCACTAAGACCAGCATCGCCGCTAGCGATGAAACCGACGCAACTCAAAGTAAGAGCACGTTGGGTGATGCCGCCGGATTTACAGTCGGGGATTTTCGGATGATGCGAGTTGAACTACTTGCAGGATTTTTAGTTGCAGGTCTGGTGACAAGTATTATTCCCACACATTTCTGGAGCGCTATTTTCTTGCATGGTCACGGTGTTTGGAGTGAGTGCGAAGGTGCTCTTATTGGGCCTGTTATTGCCTGCCTTACATTTGTCTGCTCGGTGGGCAATATCCCACTTGCAGCCTCACTCTGGCATAACGGAATTTCTATGAGTGGCACGATCTCATTCATCTATGCCGACCTACTTTCACTGCCATTGATTCTGATCTATCGGAAATATTTTGGAAAATCTGACACTTTCAAATTGGTAGCGGCGTTCTGGGCAGCTATTTCACTAAGTGGATTTCTGATCGGAGAGCTCTTCTCGATCTTCAAGTTGGTGCCCAAAGCAAGAATCACCTTCTTTTTACACGACCACTTCACCTGGAACACAACTGCGATACTCAATTGTGTAGCACTCATAGTTCTCTGTGCCGTGATAGCGCTCTACCGAGGAAATAAGGGAAAAAGCGCAGAATTTGCGATCGACCCGGTCTGCGGAATGCAGGTGCGCATAAGCGATGCACCGGCTCACATCAGGGTTTATGGCGTTGATTATTACTTTTGCATGGAGGGTTGCAAGACCAAGTTTCTGGCCTAAAGTTAGCCATGCCTGCACGGCATTTAATTTCATGTCAGCAACTTGATGAGGAGTAATAGAGATGGCGCTTTCAAAAGACCCTGATTGGTGGCGCCAAGCGGCGATTTACCAGATTTATCCCCGCAGCTTCAAAGATTCCAATGGCGATGGCCTTGGAGATATCCCTGGCATTACTTCTAAGGCTAAGTACCTCAAATCACTTAGTTTGGATGCGGTCTGGCTCAGTCCGTTCTTCCCATCTCCACTCGCCGATGGTGGTTATGACGTTGCTGACTATCGAAATGTAGATCCTCGCCTTGGAACTCTCGAAGATTTTGATCAGATGGTGAAGGCGCTGCACGACGAAGGAATTCGCGTATTTGTTGACATTGTTCCAAACCATTCATCCGATCAACACGTCTGGTTCCAAGAAGCGCTTGCTTCAAAGCCTGGTTCTAAGGCGCGCGATCGTTACATCTTTAGAGATGGTCGCGGAAAAAATGGCGAACTCCCACCCAATGACTGGGTTTCGCACTTTGCGCCATCGGCGTGGACTCGTTCAAAGAATCCAGATGGAACACCTGGCCAGTGGTACTTACACCTCTTCGCACCAGAGCAACCTGATTTCAACTGGGATAACCGCGAAGTCCAGTTAGATTTCCTTAAGACACTTCGCTTCTGGTCTGATCGTGGCGTTGATGGCTTCCGCGTTGATGTTGCTCATGCGTTGAAGAAAGATCTGAGCAAGCTCAATAAGTCTTATCCAAAGATTGACTCATTTGGTATTAATCAGCACGGTAAAGATATTTTGTTTGATCGCGATGAAGTGCACGAGGTCTATCGCGAATGGCGCAAAGTATTTAACGAATATAACCCACCTCGAGTTGCAGTTGCCGAGGCCTACCTCCAAGCAAAACGCCGCATGATTTATGCGCGTCCAGATGAGCTAGGACAAGCCTTTAACTTTGACCTTCTCGGTGCGCAATACGATGCTCGCACCTACAAGCGAATCGTTTCAGAAAATCTAGAACTAGCTAAGAACGAAGGTTCTTCTTCGACCTGGGTTCTGAACAACCACGACCAAGTACGCCACACCACCAAACTTGGTTTGCCTAAAGGAACAAAAGTTCACGAGTGGTTGCTATCAGATGGAAAGGATGCCCCGCTTGATCGCAAGCTCGGGCTTACTCGCGCAAAGGCTGCAACGCTCTTCACAATGGCGCTGCCTGGTTGTGTCTATATCTATCAAGGCGAAGAGTTAGGTCTCTTTGAGGTAGAAGATATCCCTCACCATGATCTTCAAGATCCAGTCTGGTATCGCAACATTATTACGAAGCGCCAGCGCATCAGCTTTGGTGGCCGCAAACCTATTAACGGTGTAGCCGTGATACATACTGAAAAGGGTCGCGATGGTTGTCGCGTGCCACTTCCTTGGAGTTCATCCGGGAAGTCTTTTGGCTTCGGAAGTGGTGGCGCCCATTTGCCACAACCTCTCTGGTTTAAAGATTTCGCAGTTGATGCCCAAAACAATGTGAAAGATTCAACGTTGGAGATTTATCGAACCGCGTTAGCAGCTCGCAAGAAATTCCAATCAACAGAGGAGCTCACCTGGCTTAAGAGTGGCGATCCTGAAGTTCTGCACTTCACGCGCGACAATGGTTGGCACTGCATCATTAACTTCCAAGGCAAGCCATACACCCTGCCTAAGGGAGAAATTTTGGTTGCAAGTACGCCATTTAAAGGAAGAAAACTTCCGAAAGACACCTGTGTATGGATTAAGACAGATAAGTAGTTATAAATAGTGATAATTAGTAAGGAATTTTCATGGGTTCGATGATTGAAAACGGCTACCTTGCGCTCCCAGAATCTGGGAGCGGTCCAGCAGTAATCGTGATTCAAGAATGGTGGGGATTGGTCGGTCACATCACCGATGTGGTCGATCGATTCGCCGCTGCCGGTTTTGTTGCATTTGCGCCAGATCTTTATCACGGCCAAGCAGCCAAGGAACCGGATACTGCTAAGAAGTTGATGATGGAACTCGAGCTCGATCAAGCGGGCAGAGAGCTCACACAAGCAGCAGATTTCTTACTCACCTTGCCAGAGACCAGCTCATCACACGTTGGCGTAGTTGGATTTTGCATGGGTGGTTCGCTCGCAATCTGGAGCGCAACTTTAAGCCCACGCATTATTTCTGCGGTCGCGTTTTATCCGGGTGCTTCATGGGAACGCCACGCTCCAGTCTGGGCGAACTTCGCCGGCAAATCTGCGCTTATCCATTGCGCCGAGGGCGATGGCACATCAGCTGCTCCAGGAATTCAAGAAGCGCTCACTGCGATCGACTCCGCAGGCGGGAGCGCGACCGCCTTTGATTACCCAGGAACCCAGCATGCATTTTTCAACGATGATCGACCACAGGTCTATTCCGAGTTGGCAGCTGCGCTGGCCTGGGAACGCACACTTGAGTTCTTCTTTCAATCTTTAACTTGATTTAACCAAGCGTCATTCTTAATTCCACTCACCAGGAGTTAAGTGCCCGCATGACCACAATCATGAGCTTGACCCGTACCACCCTCTCGCACTTCAAGCGCGGAAATAAGCTCGCGCTCGCTGCGGCATTCGCAGCATCCTTGATGATCGGCGCTTCTGTCGTATCTCCTATGGCATCTGCAACTAATACTGGCAAGACCACAGCTAGCGCTACTAAAGCTACAACCGCTGCCGCTCTTCCAGCTATTAAGCACATTTGGTACATCATCATGGAGAACAAGTCATTTGACGCTACCTTCTCTGGTCTTAACAACAACACATATCTTTGGAAGACACTTCCTTCAGAGGGAACTCTTCTTACCAATTACTACGGAACTGGTCACTACAGCCAAGATAACTACACAGCTCTAGTCTCAGGACAAGCTCCGCTCTACGATCAACAACTCGATAGCCCAACCTACAAAGATGTTGCTGGTTCAGTTATCACAGATAAGAACGATCCAAACTACGGACAGTTCAAGGCTGCCGGCGACCCTTACACATTGCAAGGTTCTGTTTATCCAGCATCTGTCACAACACTCTTTAACCAACTTTCAGCAGCGAATGTCAGCTGGAAGGCGTATGCCCAAGATCTTGGTAATGCCGATTCTTCAGGCGCAGCTCACTCAGTCACCACTTGTGGCGCACCAGGAACAGACCCAACAAACTCACCTGTAGCAAACCCAGGTGGCGCAAACTCAACAGACCAATATGTTGCTAAGCACTTCCCACTTCCTTGGTTCCACTCAATCATCGATAACGCAAGCACCATGTGCGATTCAAAGCACTCAGCAAGCTTGTTTGATCCACAGAACGGTCTCTATGCAGACTTGAAGAGCGAAGCAACAACTCCTGCTTTCTCATGGATCTCACCAAACAACTGTTCAGATGCACACGATGCTGTCTGCTATGGAAATAACCTTTCAGGTGGCTGGATCGATCCAAACACACCAGCTCCAGAAAAGAACTACACCGGCGGACTTTATGCTGGCGATCTCTTCCTTGAGCACATCATCCCTGAAATTCAAGCATCGGCTGCTTACAAAGATGGTGGAGCGATCATCGTCTCATTCGACGAAGGTTTCCCTGCATATACATTCACTGGTAACAGCTTCCAGAATGCAAATGCTCCTGCAACTGTTGCAGCATCACTTGCGGCTGACTCGGCTGGTGAGAACATCAACGGAAAGAACGTCAACACCGAGCCAACAGGTCCTAACGCAATCGTGAAGACAGATTCCAACGGAAATCAGCTCTACCCAGGCCCAGGTTTCAACGCCTTCGTTGATCGTGATCCAACCATTCCTGGTTTGGTTATGGGAGGCGCAAGCCCAGTCCCAGGTGCTCGCACCGATGCGGCTGCAACTTCAGATGGCAGTTCGTCGTACATCAGCGATAACGCAATCGTTGCAACCGACGCTGGACGTTCAGTCACTGGAACAAACATTCCTGCAGGTGCAACAGTGGGAACTGTTTATGACCTTCCAAGCTGGGCATCATCTCCAAAGACTTCTACCTCAACCTGTCCTAACGCATGCGTAGTCACAGGTTCATTCCAGCTTGAAGTCAACGGAGTTCCAACTGCTCCAAACGGTCCGGTTTCAGGTATCACGCTTGGTGCTCGTACCTCTGTTACCGATCCACTCTTTGACGCAACTCACGCAACGCTAGGTGGCGGCGACGTTGGAATGGTTGTTATTTCACAATGGAATAAGCCAGGTACAACCGATGCAACCTTCTACAACCACTACAGCTTCCTTCGCTCACTTGAAGATATCTTCAAGGTAGCAAAGGCATCACCAGGCTTAGATGGTAAGGGCCACATTGGATTTGCTGCTCAAGCAGGTCTCAAGGCTTTCGGAAGCGATGTATTCAACAATCAATAAGAAGCTATCACACACTGTTATAGCGCTAGCGGTTGCGCTTGTCGGAGTTCATTCTCCGGCAGGCGCTTTCGCCGCTTCATCCGGGCTTACTTCTACGCTCTACGCCAGTGCTGCGCGCCCGGTTCTAGCTATCCCAGGCAATCTCATCATTGCAACTGTTGGGAACGCCGTTACCGATCTCGTTCTCAACGGCCCCAAGGTTCCACAGATCTCAGCAGAGGCACTTCCAGCTACCTTTTATTTCACCTTCACGCAGAAGAGAGGCAGCACCACCATCGATATTCGAGACTTTGGAATATTAGATGGAAATGCTGCGCTTATTCGTCCCGTTCATTTCGATGATGGCACCACCAAGGTTGTGTTACACGCTGGCCAAAGTAAGAAATTCACGCTGACCGAAGTGATGGGAATTGGTACTGGCACTATGCGCTGGGCACCGCTCAATCACTACGTTGTGGATTGGCAGTTTGTCGCCGAAACAGCCTAATTTCTAGCGCAAAACCTGAGAAGATGTGGGCATGTATATCCCGCATCAATTCGAAGTAAAGCAGTGGGATGAGATTACGCATTTTGCCCACTCGGTACGTGCGGCAGATCTTGTTACCGTGGGGCCGGATGGGTTTCCAGTCTCTACCTTGATGCCGTTTCTGTGGGATCAGAGTGAGATGACCGAAGGCTATTACGGCACGCTTGTTATGCATATGGCTCGAGCAAATCCACAATGGAAATCGATCACTGAAAATACTGGTGCGCTTGCAATTGTTCGAGGCGCGCAGGCCTATGTCTCGCCAACAAACTACGAACGCAAACTCACCGATCACAAGGTTGTACCAACGTGGAATTATCAGTCTCTCCATTTAACTGGCAGAGTTGAAGTGAGCGAAGATAAAGAGTTATTGCGAAAGATTGTCACAGACCTGACCGCTCACCATGAGGCTCATAGAGCCGAGCCATGGTCAGTTACGCAGGCCGATCCAAGTTATATTGAATTAGAACTCAAAGCGATCGTTGCTGTTACGTTGCGGATAACCCAAGTGGAAGCAAAATATAAGTTAAGCCAAAACCGTAGTGATTCAGATCAAGAGCGAGTGATCGCAGATCTATCCCAATCGCAGTTCAGTGGTGAATCAGAGATCGCGGCGCAAATGAAAAGATTGCGCGGTTAAACACCGATATCTTCATTCCAAACTTCGGGCTTTTCTGCAATAAATTTCGCCATAAGGTCTTTGCACTCTTGTGAATTTAGGTTGATCACTTCTACACCCTGTGAACGTAGAAGATCTTCGGCTCCCATAAATGTTTCATTCTCGCCGAGCACAACCCGCGGAATTCCGTACAACAAAATTGCGCCGCTACACATATGACATGGCGATAGCGTGGTGTACATCGTTGCTTTTTGATAGACAGAAGCTGGGAGTCTGCCAATGTTTTCAAGGCAGTCAGTCTCACCATGACGAATCGCGCTACCTAGTTGAACTCGCTTGTTATAGCCGACGCCAAGTACTTTTCCATCGACTACTAACGCGCCACCGATAGGCACTCCGCCCTCGGCCGCCCCTTGCCTGGCAGATTGAATGGCGAACTCCAAAAAATCATGATCAGTGCTCATGCCAGCCCCTTTTTCTTGAAAAATGCCCTATCAAAACCCCACAGTAGCCAATTTTGCCTATACGGTTTACCCATTCCCTCGGTCTATGAGCCGTCATTTCATACGGGGTCGCAAACACCCCCGATAACAAAATTAGGAGAGACGACGTATGTCTAATCTAGAAAT
>Ga0164297_10000291_pt1 | contig 64480 bp, 58 predicted proteins | sample GEODES058metaG_FD_113539 | JGI IMG/M metagenome (GOLD analysis project Ga0164297, IMG submission 113539) | Dystrophic lake water microbial communities from Trout Bog Lake, Wisconsin, USA - GEODES058 metaG | ecosystem: Environmental > Aquatic > Freshwater > Lake | place: USA: Trout Bog Lake... | reverse complement strand
TCCGCTGCTAGCGGAGAATTGCCGGGTTTGATCCTTTTTGGCCGGCGCGCCTCATCAGAAACCCCTGAAACTAAGTAGTTTCTGGCCCCAGGAGGGGTTCGAACATAGTCCCATTACCTCCACAGTCGTGCTCTCAATCATGGAGGCGTGGGCCATGTTTTCGGAACTCACGAGACGGGCCCACTCCGGGGCCTCCTCGTGGAGGTTAAACGTCACCGCCGCAATTTTGCGAAGAGCGTCCGTGGGTTCGAGGTGCGCGATGTTGTAGGCCTCTTCGGCCGCGATGACCTTGTGGAACGCTTCCTCAAGCACCGCACGGTACAGGTCTTCCTTCGAGTTGAAGTAGTAGTAAATCATGCGCTTAGTGACTTTGGTAAGTGCCGAGATCTGATCGATGCGTGCGCCGAAGTACCCACGGCTCGCAAATTCAGCAATAGCGACATCCAAAATGTGCTGACGGGTTCGTTCAGCATCACGCTTGCGTGTTCCGCTACTTACGACAACTTCACTACTCATAGGAATCACCGTAGTGTGACCCCAGTGACCGACAGTGTCACTGTGCTTTCGCCCCGTGCGACCACGCGTTACCCATTGAGGGTGCCCATGGACTGTTCGTGGTAGCGGAGTCCCGCAACAGCTTCTCGTGGCACGGCCGCGGACAGAGTGGCAAGGTCGTCGGCCGAAAGCGCAATGTCACTCGCGGCCATGTTTTCCGCAAGCCACTTGCGCCGCTTGGTGCCGGGAATTGGAACGATGTCACTCCCCTGATGCAGCACCCAGGCCAGGGCTAACTGTGCGACCGAGACGTTCTTCTGGGCGGCGATTGCCTCAAGGTTTTCTACCAACGAGAGGTTCTGAGCTCCGGCGTCACCAGCGAAGCGTGGGTGGTGCGACCGGTAGTCGCGGGGAGCTGTCGAGCCCTCCGTGATGGCCTGGCGCATTGCCTTGGCCTCATTGGTAAGAAATCCTCGACCAAGTGGGCTGTAGGCCACGAATCCAATTCCTAGGCGGCGACATACGTCAAGAACACCATCCTCCGGGTCCCTGGTCCACAGCGAATACTCCATTTGCACCGCAGTCATGGGGTGCACGGCATGGGCCCGCTCAATAGTGGCGACCGACGCTTCCGAGATGCCGAGGTGACGAACCTTGCCCGCATCGACGAGTGTCTTCATGGCACCCCACGTCTCTTCAATCGGCACCGTCCGGTCGACGCGGTGCTGGTAGTAGAGGTCGATGAAGTCAACCCCGAGTCGTGCGAGTGATGCGTCACAGGCCTCAATCACGTACTGCGGATCACCATTCACGCGAAGAAACTGACCATCCTCGGAGCGCTGGTTACCGAACTTGGTGGCGAGCACCACCTCTTCACGACGGTCCCGTATGGCTCTACCGACGAGTTCTTCGTTGATGAAGGGGCCATACACGTCAGCGGTGTCGAGAAAGTTGAGTCCACTGTCGAGGGCCTGATGAATAGTCGCGACTGACTCTTCGTCATTGCGTTCGCCGTAGAACTCGCTCATGCCCATGCAACCGAGGCCCTGCTCGGAAACCACAAGACCTTGGCCAAGCGTGCGTTGCTTCATCGGTAACACCTTCTTCACTAGCCGATATCAGGAAGACTACTGGTCAGATACGTGGTTGGATTACCAGTGCCAGGCCACTTCCTTCCGAGAGCCAGACGAAGTCAAAATTGGGCGGAATGTTCCGCTTTGAGGAGCAAGCGGAACGATGCTCTCCGCGTCAGTTTTTGACCTTCTGCAAACACATTTGAGGTTTGGCTGCAGTTACATATTTCCGTCGACACAGTATGCACCTTTTTGCATTGCCTCGTCTTCGCATTACTTCGGTGCCACAAATACCAGGTTCTTCTATTTCTGTCGGTAAAACTCAAGAATGCACTAATACGAGTAAAGCGAGAAACGTTAATGAAGGTTCTAATTTTGGGCGCCGGTGGCGTTGGTTCCGCAGTCGTTAAAACCATTGCAAAATGGGGACTTTTCGAAAAAATCGTCATCGCTGACTACCAAGAAGAGAAGGCCCTCGCCGCGATCGAAGGGCTCGAGGCTCGCTTCAGTGCTCGACAGGTGAACGCCTCCGACGAAAGTGCCCTGGTGACGCTCATCAACGAAGCGGGGGTCACGGCAGTCCTGAACGTCCTTGACCCGCGGTTCGTCATGAACATCTTCCGCGCCTGCCTGGAAGCTGGCGTGACCTACCTCGATACGGCGATGTCCCTCTCGAAGCCTCACCCGCAACACCCCACCACCGAAGCGGGCCTCAAGTTGGGCGACGAACAGTTCGCGCTCGCTGAGGAGTGGGAGCGGCGAGGTCTCATGGCGCTCTGTGGTGTTGGCATTGAACCGGGCATGAGTGACGTCTTCGCTCGCTACGCCGCCGACGAACTCTTTTCGTCGATTGACGAAATCGGCGTCCGTGACGGATCCAACATGACAATCCGCGGGTACGACTTTGCTCCTACGTTTTCCATCTGGACCACTATCGAGGAGTGTCTCAACCCTCCGGTGATCTACGAACGTGGCCGTGGCTGGTTCACCACCGAACCATTCAGTGAGCCCGAGGTGTTTCACTTCCCCGGCGGCATTGGCGACGTGGAGTGCGTCAACGTCGAGCACGAAGAAGTCCTTCTCATGCCCCGTTGGATTGACGCCGGTCGCGTGACCTTCAAGTTTGGTCTCGACAAGCAATTCCTCGACGTACTGCGCACCTTGCACACGCTCGGCCTCGACAAAGTCGAGCCCGTCACTGTTGGCAGTGTTCAGGTCTCACCTCGCGACGTCGTCGCCGCCTGTCTCCCCGACCCCGCACAATTGGGTGACCATATTGAAGGTGCTACGTGCGCGGGAACGTGGGTCAAGGGCACTGGCAAGGATGGAAAGCCCCGCGAGGTCTACCTCTACCACGTGGTCGATAACGCCTGGTCCATGCGAGAGTATGGGGCCCAAGCTGTCGTGTGGCAGACCGCTATCAACCCTGTGATCGCACTTGAACTCATTGACAGCGGTGTCTGGAGCGCTACTGGCGTCGTTGGCCCTGAAGCGCTCCCACCCAAGCCATTCCTTGACCTGGTGAATGTCCACGGTTGCCCCTGGGGTATCGAAGAGCGCTAAGTGTGTCGTGTCCTCGCGAGGATTACTTCTTTTTAGCGGCAGCGTTGGCGGCAGCTGCTCGCTTGAAGAGAGCCTTCAGTGCCGTCTTCTTTATGGTGTCGCCTTCTCGGAAGTCAATTGCGCGTCGGGCATTACCCTCAAGGCTGGAGTTGAAGAGGCCGTCGGGGTCATCGAGTGAAGCGCCCTTGGGGAATGTCAACTTGACGGCTGCTTTATAGACTTCACCAGTGCAGATGATGCCATTGAGTGACCAGACGGGTATGTTCCACTTCCACTCTTCTTCCACCTTGGGTAGAGCTTGGTGAATCACCGCTCGCACCTGCGCCAGCATGTCCCCACGCCAGTCGTCATATTCCTTTATTCGAGCGTCAATTTTCTCTTCGACGCTGTCGCCAGTCGTGGGGTTCTTGTTCATAACTCCACTGTATTAAACCATCAGTCGGAAGGTTTTTCACGTGCCTCAAGGCCTGCAACAAAAGAAGCCTTGCCAACGGGCTTTGCCTACTTTGCGAAGTGCGTAGGTTCCGTCAAACGTTCTGCTCGACGAAGCCCGCGCTTTAGTTTGAGCGCGTGCTTTTCGAGAAGGTGCCAGCTCAGATACGCGGCTACTGTTGAAAGTACGAGACTGAGGACGACGTACTCCAACATGCCCAGCGTTGAGTGCAGTCGCCCGATCTTGGAGAAGCCGTAGTCGGCCAACATCATTTGAATTGGGAACGCCAGCACGTAGGTGCCGTAACTCGGGTCACCATACTTTTCAAAACCAGAGAGGCGCACACGGGTCACGAACCAGATGAGGAAGTAGGCGTAGAGCGCGAGGCCCATGGCGTCAAAGCCACCGTAGTGAAAGAAGAGCACCGCAGCTATCAGACTCGCCACTCCTAGGCGGTCGTCGATGAGCAGTTTGTCCTGAAAGAGCGCAAAGCACGATCCAAGGAAGAAAAGAAAGAACAGCTTGGCGTCAGCGTTGGGAATCCACACGGCAAGTACCTGGAGCGTGCCATTAGGCGTCGCGGTGGTGGCCGGCACGGTTACTGCATTAAGGACGGTGACCACATAAAAGACGCCGGTCAGTGCGGCCACGGTCCAGCGGAATCGCAGAAGTCCAAGGAAGCCGAAGATGCCCACGATGATGTAGCAGCGAGCCTCAAAAATGAGGGTCCAGAGCGAACCGTTCCAGGCCACCACCGCGCCACCCTTGCCATAGGGGGTATTCATCAGCAGATTACGAATATCCCACTGGTGCACCGTGAGAAAGAAGTTTGAAAAGACAAAGTGCCACGGTGACTGTCCGCCGTAGGAGAAATAGGCCGAAAGGGCGTGGCCCTCGTGGACCCAGGCCAGTGGTCCGAAAACGAACGCCACCAGCAGTAGCGAGAGCCAGAACGCCGGCATGATGCGAATAATGCGCTTCCAGAAGAATTGGCCGACGTTCTTCGAGCTCGCGTAACTTCGCGTAATAAGAAAGCCACTCAGAACAAAGAATCCCGCAACCGCCAATGCTCCCAGGTCCACCCCCTGTCCGCCGGAGTAGTGGTAGATCGGGTCAACGCCACCGTGGTAGCCGCCCAAGGGGAAACTGTGACTCAGTACCACGGCGAGGGCAAGCCCCCAACGAACAATCGTTAGCGAGTTGGACTTAGGGTCAAATTCGTTGACCAACGTATCGGAGCACGGGGTGTACGTCAGGCGTCCCATCAGCGAGAATTCTCCACTAAACGAGCCTACCCTAGGCCCCTTTCGCTCACGCTGATACGAGTCACCGCAACAAAAGACCTACTGAGTAGGCTCTTTTTCATGTCATCAGCCCCCACGCACCGACCACATTGGAAGGCCGGTCTGCGGTCCCCTTGGACCTGGACTGCCGTTGTGCTCTACGTCACCCTCGGCGTCGTGGCGAACCTCCACGCCTTCACGAACGGTCTCAACACCACGCTCAATGGAGGCGTTGGGGGCGATGGTGGACAAGATCTCTGGTTTCTGTCGATAGTCGCCCACAACGTTGCTCACGGACACATTGGCTTCTATTCGAATCTGGCGAACTACCCCCGTGGCATCAACCTCTCCGACATGACGTCGATGCCCCTGCTGGGGCTCTTGGCTTCACCACTCGTCCTACTCGTGGGCCCCATTTTTGCCTACAACGTCTGTATTTCTCTCTGCTTCGCTACCGCGGGCTTTGCGATGTACCTCGCGGCACGACGGTTCACAGATTTTGAGCCTGCCGCGTTACTCGCCGGACTGGCGTACGCCTTCTCGCCCTACATGATTGGCCAGGGCCAGGGTCACCTCTTTCTGATTGCAACCGCCCTGTTCCCACTCTGGTTGATTCTTGGCGACGAAATTCTGGTTCGCCAACGCTGGTCGGAGCGCGTTTCCGGCGTGCTCCTGGGAATCGTCATTGTTGCTCAGGTCTACCTCGCCGTCGAGCCCGCCGTGTCCGCACTCTTGCTCACGCTCGCCGCACTCGTTGTGTTGTGGCTCTGCGCCCGCCGTTCGAGAAGTGAGAAGGCGCCGTACGCCATCAAGGCAACCGCGCTGGGTGCCGTTGTTGCAAGCCCCTTCATGCTGTGGTTCGGCTACTCCTACTTCCTCGGCAAGGCCCACGGTAAGGGTGACGTGCGGTCGGCCGCCTCAGTAAAGAACTTGTCGTCATCGCTGGCTTCATTTGTCACTCCGGGGTCAAATCAGCGAGTCCACTTTGGCTTCGCACACTTCGCTGACTCCCTCGTGAACTTCGGTATTAAGAACATCGTGGCGGACCCACCGGAGAACGCTGCGTATATTGGCATTCCTCTCCTGGTACTGCTCGTTGCCGGCATCTGGTGGCAGCGCCGCGATCGTCGCGTGCAGCTCTTCGGAGGACTCTTCGCCCTCTCACTACTGATGTCCATGGGGAGCTTTCTCCGACTCACCGGCACAGCAACGAAACTGCCTCTTCCCTTCTGGGTCTTTGCTCACCTCCCCGTCTTGAAGAGCACAATCTCGATTCGGTGGAACCTTTTTGCGTGGCTCTTCCTCGCGGTCCTTCTAGCCATAATTATTGGCCAGGTGGCTGAAACAGTCCGTCAGCCCACGCTTCGTACGTCAAAGTTGCTAGTAGCAACGACCACCTCGTTGGTTGCGCTGAGCATTGTCTCACTGATACCCGCACTGCCCTACAACGCGTCGCCCGCGGTGGTGCCGGCGTACTTCACCTCAAATGCTGCGAAGACACTGCCGAGTTCAACCGTGATGGTGACGTACCCACTCGCCGTGGGCGGCGCACCACTACCAATGCTCTGGCAGGCCATGGACTCCTTTAGGTTTCACCTCATCGGCGGCGAAGTTGGTTCGCAGGCCATGGACCTCGGCGCTACCCGCATGATCACCGACGCGTGCATGGCTTCGCCAACACTGACACCGGACATGTCGGCATTACTGCCCGAGATGCGACAGGAGTTCAAGACCTGGGGCGTAACCCTTGGCGTACTCCCCCTGGGCTACGCACCAAATGAACAGTGTGGCGAAAACGTCTTTACCGCGGTCTTTGGCTCGCAGCCCCAGACCGTTGACAACGCGTACGTGTGGACAATGCGTTAACGAAGAATTTTCGCGGGCACGTTCGTCGCCGCAAAGACTTCTTCAATATTCTTGCGCGCTACTTCCGGTGAGCACTGCGCCAGAAGTGCGGTCTGCGCATTGGTAGAAAGCATCTGCCACTGCTGGTCGTTGTCATAGAGCGACAACACCGCTGCTGCGAAGGACTCCGGTGTGTCACCGACCAAGCAGTCAGTGCCAGCTACGAGCGCCATGCCCTCAACCGCTACCGACGTGCAGACAACGGGAACACCCTGCATGGCGGCTTCGCCAACTTTGCCCTTAATGCCCGCGCCGTATCGGAGCGGAGCAATAACCACTCGTGTAGCGGCGTAGACCGGGGTGAGGTCCTGTACCCAACCGAGCATGCGCACCTTGTCGGAGGCGAGGGCGCTGACGTCGGCGGGCATGTTGGCCCCCACAACGTCGAGCGTCACGTCGGGGCGAACCTGGTGGATGTGCGGCAGTACTTCTTTAATGAAATAGCGCATGGCGTCGGCGTTGGGCTGGTGCTGAAAATTTCCCACGAACAAAAGACCCGAACGACCAGTTGGTTCGGCCTTCAAGATCTCTGGTGTGTGAATGTTCGACAAAATCGCGACCCGAGCGTTTGGGGCGTCGACGCGCAGAATCGCTCGCTCAATCTCCGTCGTGACGAACGTCGCGTCTACTTCGTCCATAAGGCCCAGTTCGGTTTTCTTGAAGGCGGCAGCTTCGGAACGAACCAGGTCGGAGTTCTCAATTTCCGCCCGGCGCTCTTCACGGACGTAGTGCAGGTCAACAGTGTCGTAGAACACCTTGCACTGCGGCGCGTATTCCCTCAGGAAGGGCAAGGCGGTCTTGGCTTCGTGTGGTCGCGACACAATGGCCGCCACGAGCACGCTGCCGAGCCGCTGAATTTCGTTGGCGTACGAGACGCGAGCGTCAATCAGTTCCACCTCGAGGTCGCGCAACTGCGTGGCGTAGGGCTCAGCGACCGCTCCCACCATCGACAAGAACGTCACGCCGTAGCCCATTTCACGCAGAATCTTCACGATGGCAAACATGCGCACCGAACCCGAGTCACGGTCTGGCTCGGGAACGCGAGCGTCGACGACGAGCACACGCCCCTTCTCGGTGCGCCACGATGCGCCCACCCAGTTCTCCGTACCCGGCGACCACTGTCCGGCCATTTCTTCGTGCCACTTCGCTAAGAACTTCGCGCGGTTGCGGTCCATGAGGTCGCGCTTAACTGGCGTCTCATCGTTACCGTAGGTGCCACCTTCGAAGTGAAAGAGCTGTGACTTCGGCTGGAGCAGCACGCGGTAGCCGGCCTTACGCGTAGCGAAACTGAGGTCAGTCTCTTCGTAGTACGCCGGTGCAAAGGAGAGATCGAACCCACCAATCTGGTCCCAGAGTGACCGCCTGATGAGCAGCGACGCTCCTGAGCAGTAGTCAACCTCGTGGGGCGTCTTGTAGATATCGCGGTAGGCACGGTCACGCTTGCCAACGTTGATACCGGTTCCGTCATTAAAGATGGCGCTGCCGGCTTCCTGCATGAGCCCATTGGGATAGAGCAGCACTGACCCCACCATGCCGACGGTCTCATCGGTGTCAAGGGTGTGCACCAACGAGTCGAGCCATCCCTCACGAACAATCGTGTCGTTGTTGAGGAGCACAACGTACGGAGCCTGCGCTGCGCCAAACCCTGCGTGCACCGCGCGTAGGAAGCCCACGTTTTCTTCGAGGCTAACCACACGAATCCCCAGCACCTGCTTCAGTTGCTCAGCGGTTTCGTCACTCGAAGCATCGTCAACAACAATGACTTCCTTCTCCACACTGCCCGGGTGAAGGACGAGGGAGCGCAAGCAGTCCCTCGTGAGGTTCCAGTTGTTGTGGACGGGAATGATGACACTCACCCGCGGCGCTGTTGACGACTCAAAAGCGAGCGGTGCACTCGACTGCTGCACCGTGACCACATCGGGGTGGGGCTTACGGCTCTGGCGCTTACCCAAAATGACTGTCGTGCGGTCGAGTGCCTTGGACAGAAGAACAATTAGCTTGGCCGCAACCCGAAAGCGCTGCGAACCTACGGGGATTAACCGGCGAACCAGGCGAGCTTTACGAGACTGCCCCGACTGCACAATCGACGTCAGACGCTGGCGAACATGGCGTCCGGAGCGCTCCAGTCGAAGGAGAAAGACGAGATTGGCCGCCAGGCGGGTAACGCGCGCTCTCAGTGCCTCAAGTTTCTTCACTGATGTCGCTCCTTAGTGTGGCGCCGACCTGGTCTTCAGTTCGTCACCGGCAAATTCCCTGGAGTAATCCTACCGAGTGGACTGCCAATTTTTTGCCTTCACCACGGCACCGGAGAAATGCAAAAGCCCGGGGCCTACGCCCCGGGCCCTGCGAAGACTTAGAGGTTCTCGGTGAATTCCTCGAGAACCGCGTGGCGGTCTTCCTTCGAGGGAAGTTCGAAGTACGCACTCCCCTTGCTCCAGTAGTAGGCCATGGGGATAACGCCGGCGGCCACCGATCCAAGACCAACCCACAGCGTCGTGGTGTTCAATTGAGGAACATCCTTGGCGAAGATGAAGCCCATGAACAGGGCACCGAGGAGTGGCCACAGTGCCATGAAGACGAAGTTACCAACCGACTTAAAGAGTTGACGGCGGTAGAGCACGACGACTGCAACACCGGCCAAGCCGTAGTAGATGCAGATCTGAAGACCAATGGCGTTGTAGCCGTCGGTCAAGATGTTCGAAATCGAGCCAACGTAGTTACTCGCTACAAAGAGACACAGTGAGAGAGCGGTCACCACGAACGTCGCCACGAGGGGTGTCTTGCGAACTGGGTGGGTGTGGCCAAGAACGCTGGGCAACGTCTTGTCGCGGCCCATCGTGAAGAACGTACGTGTTACCTGAATCAGCGTGGTCTCCAGGGTGGCGATGGTTGAGAGCAGCACCGCAACCACGATGAGCTTGCCGCCAACCCCGTGCCAGACGTCTTGTCCCAACACCGCCAGGATGTCGGCGGAGTTGTTGGGGTTGTTCATCTGACCCGTCGACACGACCATGTTGGTGCCAACGGTGAAGACTTCGAACAACAAGAACACAATGACGCCACCGAGCAGACCGCCGAGACCGGAGGTCTCACGGGCGTTCTTGGTTTCCTCGTTGAGGTTGGCCGTAACGTCCCAGCCCCAGTAGTAGAAGGCTGCGAGAAGCGCGCCAGCGGTGAACGTGTTGAGGTTCGGAAAGACCGAAGGGGCAAACCAGTGCCACGAGAACGCGTGTACGTGGTGACCGTGGAAAATGGCGAGCAGAGCAAACAGAATCAGTACGGCCACTTCAATGCAAGACATGATGATCTGAACAGTTACGGTGACCGTAACGCCTGCAGCCACCGCTCCCACCATCAGCAAGAAGAAGACACTTCCGAAGATGCTGACGGCCAACTTGTTACTGGCGGCCGACGACGAGAACAGGTCAAGAATTGTTGAACCAGCGGGGAACGTAGCCACCACCATGAAGATCAATGCTGAAACAATGAGCGACCAACCGGCCAAGAACCCCAGTGCTGGGTGCAGCGCCTTGCGCACCCACGAGTATGTGGCACCGGCGTGCGAGTCCGACTTCGAAAGATAGTTGAACGCAAAAATGATGCCGAACATGAACAGACCGCAGTACAAGAGAGCGGCTGGCCCACCCAGGCCTACGGCGCCAAAAAGAAAGACTGTCGTTCCCGCAATTGAATACGCTGGTGCGGAACCGGCAATAGCCATGATGACGGAGTCGAACAGGCCAAGTACGCCGGACCGGAGTTCGTGCGCGCCTGAGTCAGACTCGCGAGATGTTGGGGCGTCAGACATGACTACCTCTTTCTTGTTGGGATATCACCTTCAGTAATAAATTCGGACATGGCCAAAGTAACACTTTCGGGCTAGGCAACTTGGTAATTTCCTGGTCCTAGGTATTTTTTGAAGCACCCCTCTGACCGGCGTAAGAGATTTCCTGGGGTAAATTGGCATCTGACGAAGTGCGTCTGCAATCGGCGAAGGGCAAGAAGTGGCGTTTCCTCAGCGCTTTGACCTCCCGGACTCGGCTGGTCCGTCCGTGAAGGATGTCGACCAACGTTGGAACCACTTTCAAGCTCGTCGCCGTGGAGCAGACAGCACGTGGCCCGTTCGAGCCCTAACCAGAGTTGTGGGTACTCTGCCCGTTCTCGAAGCACTCGCCCGGTCACTTCGCCCCGCATCTGCACCAGAGCGCCAGAGCGCAAGTCCACTGGGACCCTTCCCTCGCAACTACCAACCACCTGCTCTCGCAGCACCAACCACCACCTTCACGGACGTCCTGTGTCTTGTCGTGAACGAGGAAGCATTGCCCGCGACGGTGCTCGACAGCCTCAACGCCACCGTGGAAGCGACGAGTGCGCGGTGGATCTTCTTACTTGACCCCTCCGTCAGCGCCAAAGACCGAGACGTTGCCCTTGAGCACCTGCGTCGGGCGGCCCGAGAAGATGCCGACGTGGTCTTCGCCGACGAAGTGGGCCCACACCCCGAGCGTCCTCTCCTAAAGCCGAGTGGCGTGGGGCCCCATTCACTACTGAGCTACAACGGTATTGGCCGTCCCGCATTGTTACGGGTTGAAGCCGTACGACGAGTCGGCGGCTTTCGCCCCGAAGCGGACATCTGTTTTGAGCACGACCTCTACCTGCGTCTTATGGAGGCTGGTGGCAGATTCCAGCACGTCGCTCGGGTGCTTCCTGCCGGTCGACCAGCGAGCCACTTCTCCGGCGTAGTGGTGGACCCGACGGTGGCCGTCGTCACTGCAGCGCTCCAGCGTCGTGGTGGTGGCAGCGTTGAGCCCGGGACTATCCCGGGACTTGTCCACTGGCGCCCAGCACTTGCGTCACAGCCCAGCGTGGACATCATTATTCCCACCAGAGACCGTAGCGACTTACTGGAAGCGTGCATCACGTCGATTGAGACACGTACCTCCTACCCCAACTACCGCATCACCATTCTCGACAACGACTCGGTTGAAGAGAGGACGCGACAGTTTTTCGCCGAAACGAAGCATCGAGTTCTGCCAGCACCGGGGCCGTTCAACTACGCGAAGATTATGAACGCTGGTGTCTTGGCGAGTGACGCTGACTTCGTGGTGGCGCTTAATAACGACACCCTCGTGACGTCCGATGACTGGCTAACCCAACTGGTGGAACTGGCTGCACTACCGGAAGTGGGCATTGTCGGTGCTCGCCTCGTTGACGCCCAGGGCCACGTCGAGCACGAAGGTTTTGCCATTGCGCCCTTCCCCCAACACCTCCGGTCCGACGAGAATTACCTCGCGAAGGACTGGTACATCGAATCGCTTCGCGACGTCAGCGCCGTCACGGGGGCCGTGCACGTTCTACCGCGAGCACTCTGGCTGGATCTCGGTGGCATGGACGAAGACTTGCGAGTCACCATGAATGACGTCGACCTGTGTCTGCGCGCTCAAGCCGTGGGACGCTACGTGCTCTACACGCCCTACGTGGAACTCATCCACGCCGCGAGTTCGTCACGGGGCTCACTAGACCCCGTTGATGACCGACGTCGCTTCATGCAGCGCTGGGACATCTTGGGGTCATTCAAAGACCCGTACTTCCCCGAGTCGCTCGAAGTCCTAGGCCCGAACGTCTTCTACCGAGCCTGAGGAACGTGACCTCTCGGGCGGGACAACTTCTGGCAGAGTAGGCAGATGAGCTCTCGTTACGGCATCACTATTCCCTTTGAAGGCGTCACCCTCCAAGAACATAAGGAGTGGTTCCACAAACTCGCCGACCTTGGCTACACCGACGTGTGGAGTTCCGAAGTAGATGGCGCCGACGGCTTTACACCCCTGACCCTTTGTGCCGCGTGGGAGTCTCGCCTCAATCTCGGCATTGCCGTGTCGCCGGTCTACACCAGAGGTGCGGGCCTCCTCGCCATGACGATTGCGTCACTCGCCGAAGCAGCACCTGGGCGTTTCATGATGGGACTAGGCGCCTCAAGCCAGCCAGTAGTCGAGCGGTGGAACGGCATTGCGTACGACAAGCCCTACGCCCGAACACGCGACGTTGTTCGATTTCTCAAGAAGGCCCTCGACGGCGAAAAAATCGACGAGGTCTTTGAAACATTCGAGATCCACGGCTTCAAGCTTTCGCGTCCCGTCATCGACCGACCACCACTGCTCCTGGGGGCACTGCGTGAAGGAATGCTACGACTCGCCGGTAGTGAAGCCGACGGCGCCATCCTTAACTGGCTCGGGGCAAACGACGTCGCCCAGTGTGTGTCGCACGTGGGCCCCGACAAACTCATTTCGGCGCGACTCTTCGTCGTGCCTACCGAAGACGCTGACACGGCACGTTTTATTGGTCGACGCATGATCAGCTCGTACCTCACCGTCAAGGGCTACGCCGAGTTCCATAAGTGGCTCGGACGCGAAGAAATCCTGACGCCGATGTGGGATGCGTGGGCCGCGGGTGACCGCAAACTCGCCAACGAACTCATTCCAAATGAAGTAGTTGACGACCTCATCATTCACGGTTCGTTCGACGCCTGTCGCGAACACGTCCAGCGCTACGTTGACGCCGGCGTGAGCCTTCCCAACATCGCCATCATGCCCTTCGGCGTTTCAGTCGAAGACGCCGTCGTGGGCCTGGCCCCTCGCTAGGACGCCTGAATCTCCAGCATTTCGAGCATGTCAGCGAACTTCTCACGCGCCGCCTTTTCGCGACTTGGGATGTGGTCGCTCGGCACTTCGACGGCGGTGTAGTTCTTGAGGGCGTGACGAGCAACCGTCTGCTTGTGCACTTCATCTGGTCCGTCGTAGATGCGGGCCGCACGAGCAGCTCGGTACATTGCTTCAAGCGGCATGTCTGAGGAGTAGCCCAAGGAGCCGTGCACCTGGAGCGAACGGTCCACCACGTTGTGCAGCACAGTAGCGCCGTAGAACTTGATCATGGCAATCTCGTCACGTGACGCCGATGCCCCAACCTGGTCCATCTTCCAGGCCGCGTGGAGCGTCATGAGACGAGCAGCGTGCATTTCAGCCTTGCTCTCGGCAATCCAGTTCTGTACGGTCTGCTTCTCCGCCAGGGTCGAACCGTGGGTGTAGCGACTGAGTGCTCGTTCGCACATCATGTCAAAGGCTCGCTGTGACTGGCCGAGCCAGCGCATGCAGTGGTGAATGCGGCCTGGCCCGAGTCGGGTCTGCGCCAGCAAGAAGCCACTGCCCTCTGGTCCAATGAGGTGGTCCTCGGGAATGCGAACGTCCTCGTAAAGAATTTCGGCGTGGTTACCAAAACGTCCGTAGTGAACTTCGGGGTCATCCATGGATCCCACGTCACGAAGAATGGTGAGTCCGGGTGTCGTCACCGGCACCACGAACATTGACGAGCCCTGGTAGGGGTGAACGTCAGGGTTGGTCACGGCCATCACAATCAGAATGTCGGCGACTGAACCATTCGTGGTGTACCACTTACGACCGTTGATGACCCACTCATTGCCGTCCTTCATGGCCCGCGTCTGGAGAAGTCGAGGGTCCGAACCTGCGGTGTGAGGCTCGGTCATAGAGAAGCCCGAGCGAATTTCACCATTGAGGAGTGGCGTCAGCCAACGTTCGCGAATGTCGTGACGCCCGGTCATCTCCATGCCCGCGGCCAGTAGTTCGGCGTTACCGGAGTCGGGAGCATTATTACCGAACACAACGGGACCGTACGGGGTTTGCCCCAGGATCTCGTGCATCAGACCGAGCCGCACCTGTCCGAATCCCCCGCCGCCGAGCTCTGGAGGCAAGTGGGCAGCCCAGAGCCCACGCTTCTTCACCTCTTCTTGCAGGGGCTTGATAAAGATCATCAGTTGCTCGCGGGTGAGCTTCAGAGTTTCAATCGGAAAGATTTCTTCCTTGACGAACGTGCGCATCCACGCGAGTTGTTCTTCGAATTCTGGTTCTGTTGAAAAATCCCAGGCCATGGGCCACCTTCCTGTTCTCTCGTCACTCTAGGACCTGGCGACCTCGTTGTGGATGCAGATGAAGAAGCATCCCTAGACTGGCCATGAAGACAGAGGAGTTGTTGTGGCCAAGAAGGTTAAGTCCCCCAAGAAAGTCAAGATTGGTGTCGTCGACACCATGTTCGCTCGCTACGACATGGGCGCCGCCGCTCGCGCCGAGCTCGAACTCTGCGAGGGCTACGGCGAGAAGTTCACCGTCCTTTCAAAGACCGTTCCTGGTTTCAAGGACCTGGCCGTAGCCGCGAAGAACTTGATTGAAAAAGACGGCTGCTCCATCGTGGTGGCCCTCGGCATGCCCGGTAGTGCTCCGATTGACAAGCAGTGTGCTCACGAGGCCGCCACCGGCATCATGCAGGCGCAACTGCTCACCTCAACACCAATTCTTGAAGTATTTGTGCACGAAGATGAGGCTGACGACCCCAAGGTACTCGCCACCGTGTTTGAGAACCGGTCCCGCGACCACGCACGTAACGCCTACTGGATGCTGTTTGACCCCGAGCAGCTCTCGCGCCGAGCGGGCCAGGGTATTCGTCAGGGATTCGGCCACGCTGGTCCACTGCAACTCGACTGAGTCGAAGGAATACAGTTCAGTTGTAGCCCGAGCACGTTGTGTTTGTTCCAGCCGGAAAGCCAGCGCGTACTACGGGCGAAGAGCCAGGCTGCTGGGGATTATGCAACAATCCTCCGAAACAAACCTTCGCACCAGATTAAGGTTTTACTTTAGTAGCTAGAGACATATTCCAGCCCAGCCTTAGTGCAACTCAAGTGGGCCAGTCCAGTGACGAACTCCGTTGCCCCCACCACGACGCCCAAAGCGGTCAACAAGACAATTTCCTGCCACAAGGGGGCACTCACAAAGAAGGTCACTGGGACCGCCACCGTCTGCCCAAGTGGATGGAAGAAGTAGGGGTACATTCGCCCTACGCGGACGTGAATCGTTCGCTATGCTCCTAAAAGTTACTTACTAGTAACACTAGGAGGACATCATGCCCGAAGCCGTAATCGTTGCCACTGGTCGGACACCAATCGGACGAGCCTTTAAGGGTTCGCTTATCGATATGCGCCCAGACGACCTGACTGCACTCGTCGTGCGTGAAGTCCTCAACAAGATTCCCCAACTCGACCCCAGCAGCGTCGAAGACTTGATCTTGGGTTGCGGCCAACCCGCTGGTGAAGCCGGTTTTAATATTGCTCGCGTTGCAGCGGTCCTGGCTGGACTCGACAATGTTCCCGGTGTAACCGTGAACCGCTACTGCTCATCCTCGCTCCAGACCATTCGTATGGCTGCTCACGCAATTCGCGCTGGAGAAGGAGACGTTTTCATCGCCGCTGGTGTGGAAACCGTGTCGCGCTTTGGCGCCGGTGCTTCTGACTCCGGAAAAGCAATGAACCCACTCTTCAGTGACGCTCTTGCTCGCACCGCAAGCCGCTCTGAAAAGGTGACCGAACCATGGACGCCTCAGCCGGGACTCCCCGACATCTACATTGCTATGGGTCAGACGGCAGAGAACGTGGTTGAGCAAGAAGGTGTATCGCGTCTCGAGATGGACGAGTTTGCCTGCCGTTCACAAGAGCTCGCCGTTCAGCACCAGGAGAACGGCTTCTTCAGCCGTGAAATCATTCCTGTAACGCTCCCCGACGGCACGGTTGTCTCAAAGGACGATGGCCCACGCGCCGGCACCACGCTCGAAAAGCTCTCACAGCTGCAGCCAGTCTTCCGTGAAGGTGGCAGCGTCACTGCCGGTAACGCTTGCCCACTGAACGACGGCGCCGCCGCCGCCGTGGTCATGAGCGACACCAAGGCCAAGGAACTGGGCCTCAAGCCCCTCGCTCGCATTGTCGCGAGTGGTGTCTCCGGTCTCAACCCTGAAATTATGGGACTCGGACCAATCGAAGCTGTTCGCCAGGCCCTCGGACGCGCTGGCATGACGATGAAGGACATTGACCTCGTCGAAATCAACGAAGCCTTCGCCGCCCAGGTTCTCCCGAGTGCCAAGCACTTAGAAATCCCGATGGAGAAGCTGAACATCCGTGGCGGTGGCATTGCCCTTGGTCACCCGTTCGGTATGACCGGTGCTCGCATCATGACGACACTGATCAACTCACTGGAAGACGCCGACAAGCGCTTCGGTCTTGAGACTATGTGCGTTGGTGGTGGCCAGGGTATGGCCATGATCATTGAGCGCCTCTAGGCACTGAATGGCTACGCCCGCCGAGGAACTGGATCTCCCTACTCGGAGTGACCTTGGAGAGAATCCCAGTCGCGAAGAGTTCGTGGATGAGGCCCGGCGTCAGCGAGAACAAAACTGGCTCATTAGGACTGAGTACGGCTTTCACGTGGTCTCCTACGAAGACACCGTTGAACTTCTACGAGACCGGAACCTACACCAGGCTTCGCAGTTAGTCGCCAGGATGATTGTCGGCACCGGCACGGCTCTTGATCAGATGGACGAGAACAATGGCATCTTGAGTGCCGAGGGTGAGGACCACACGCGCCTGCGCCGACTGGTTGCCCAAGCCTTTTCCCCGAAGGCCGCCGATGTGCTTCGCCCCTTCATGAGGACCTACGTCCAGACAGTGATTGACCAGTCAACACCGTCGGGCTGCACCAGTGAGTTTGAGTTCCAGGCAGCCTTTCGCGAATACCCCATTGCGGTTATTTGCGAGCTCATTGGCGTTGAACAGAAAGACTGGGACCTCTTTAGTCACTGGGCCGAGTTGCTGTTCATCCGCTGGTCACCCCTCATCATTAGGCGTGAGCAGGAGTACGTCGACGGCATGGCCGACTTTCGCGCCTACTGCGAAAATCTGATTAACCAGCGTCGCGAGAACCTCGGTGATGACCTCGTTAGTCAACTAATAGTCGTTGAGGAAGAAGGCGACCGACTTTCTACCGACGAATTGATTTCACTCGTGCAGGGAATGATCGCGGCCGGTACGGACACCACCCGAAACCAATTGGGTAACGTGATGCACCTCTTGGCCACTCGCCCCGACCAGTGGCAACAACTTCGTGACGACCTCAGCCTCATTACCACTGCCGTGGAGGAGTCGCTCCGCTTCCAAAATCCCATTGGTACGGTCATTCGACTGGTCGCGACATCCTTTGAACATCGTGACGTTCTCTTCTCACCGGGACAATTGATTTCGTTTTCTCTGTCCTCGGCGAACCGCGATGAACTGAAGTTTGATGAACCCGACGTCTTCTCGGTGGCGAGAAGCGAGGCCCGTGGCCACCTCTCCTTCTCGAGCGGCATTCACCACTGCTTAGGTGCCGCGCTGGCTCGAGCCGAGTTGCAAGAAGCACTTCGAGTCTGCGTTGAAGCATGGACGACGGTGGAACTCGGCGCCGAGACCCAGTGGAAGCACGGCCGCCTAGCGATCTGGGGGCCAGCCTCGGTGTCGCTTCGAGCTACGCGCGACTAGCGTCGCCCACCACAAAGAGTGGGACCAGATCCCTTAGTGTTCGGTCGACCACTTCTGGTGCTGTTCGTCAGTGGCCGCAGTCGCCTCGTTGGGAAGCAGGACGGGAATTGAGTCGCGGACTTCGTAGAACACACGAAGGCGGGGGTTGTACAGCACCTCGTCCTTTTCCACGTAAATAAGTGAACCGTGGTCAGTGGGGTCTTGCAGGAGGTTGAGCAGGAAGTCGTCGAGTGCCATTAGAGCTGTGTCTCCTTAATCAGTGCGAGTACTTCCTCAACGTGTTGCTGGCACGCAGCGTCGTCCGCGGCCTCCACGTTAAGGCGAAGGAGCGGTTCGGTGTTTGATGGACGTACATTGCACCACCACGTGCCAAAGTCGGCGGTCATGCCGTCCAGCATGTCGATTGTTGCCCCCATGGCGGTCATTCGCTCGGCAATGGCGGTAACGGCGTCGGCGGGACTCTTCACTTCAGTATTGATCTCACCAGAGACGCTGTAGCGGTCAAAGGGTGCCACCAGTTCTGACAGTGGCACCGACGCCTTGGAAAGCAGTCCCAAGACCACGAGAGCGGTGATGATGCCCGAGTCGGCACGGTAGTTGTCACGGAAGTAGTAGTGGCCAGAGTGTTCCCCACCAAATACCGCACCAGACTCAGCCATCACTTGCTTGATGTAACTGTGGCCAACGCGAGTGCGAATGCCGTGTCCACCGCGCTCGGAAATAACTTCCGGCACCGACTTCGAGCAAATAAGGTTGTAGAGAATGGTGGCACCAGGGTTGCTCTCCAACATCGCGGCCGCGACCATCGCCGTGGTGGTGGAGCCACTGATGGGCTGCGCCTTTTCGTCGATCAAGAAGACGCGGTCGGCGTCGCCGTCAAAGGCCAGACCAATGTCGGCACCGCTCTCGAGCACACGTGCCTGCAGGTCACGAAGGTTCTCCATGTTGAGTGGGTCGGCCGGGTGGTTCGGGAACGTGCCGTCGAGCTCTTCGTACATGATCTCCACGTCAAAGGGCAGACCGGCAAAGACCTTGGGAACGATGTAGCCACCCATACCGTTGGCCGTGTCGGCCACGATCTTCAGTGGACGAAGACTCGTGAGGTCAGCGAAGGAGTGCACGTGGGCCACCCACTCGCTCATGATGTCTCGCTGGTGCAGCGCTGCGAGGTCGCCAAATGCGGGGGTCTCGTAGAAGGAGTTCGTCAGTGCTTCAATCTCGCGTAGACCGGTGTCAACGCCAATTGGCTTGGCTTCAGCCAGGCACATCTTGATCCCGTTGTACTGAGCGGGGTTGTGCGAGGCGGTAAACATGGCGCCGGGAGCGTTCAGGTAGCCAGCGGCGAAATACAAGAAGTCAGTTGACGCGAGGCCCAGGTCGACGACCTCAACCCCAACGGCTCGGGCGCCTTCGGCGAAGGCGTCGCACAGCGTAGTTCCCGAAGGACGCATGTCGCGAGCCATGAGGATGGTGGGGGTCTTCACGAAGGTGGCGAAGGCTGAGCCAATCGCGCGCACCAGACGTTCATCAATCTGGTCCGGGTACGTTCCACGTACGTCGTAAGCTTTAAAAATCTTCGTCGTATCCACGACTAGCCATCCTACTTCGCGAGGTTTCGGCGCTTTCGACGTGCTGCCCACAGGGCGCCCAGACCCGCCGCGACCGTTATCCAGGTGACCGTGGAGCCCAGACGAGTAGCGGAAGTCTGGCTGTAGACCACGGAAACGTTCTTCGAGGTCGGAATCACCACCATCTCATTGGGGCTCACGCGGTAGGGGCCAGTTGCGCCACTGACGTTCCACTGGGGGAAGTACGAAATCTTGACGAGCACTGGCCACCCGGTCTGGTTGACGTGGAATGAAATCGACTGGGTGCTTTGGTGAACACGACTCACCACCACGTTCGGCGTCATTGGTCCACCTGGAGTGACGCCAGCACTTTCGGGCACCTCAACGTAGGAGGCGACGTGGGGCCACGATGAAGGACCCGACGAGGCAATGAGTTGGCTGGGGTTGCCACTGAGCCACCACGTCACGTTCGCGGCGAGCCACGCTTGACGTGACGCGATCTTCGATACAACGAAGGGCAGGTGCGCTACCGGAGTAACAACCTGACTGTTCAGGACCCGGTAGATTCGCCACTGAGCGCCCGGTGCGGGCCAGTTCTTGGTTGACGTTAGGTACTGCAGCTGGTGGTCAGCGTTGGCCTGAGCAATAACACTGGACGAGTACGCAATGAAGTAGCGCACCCCTAGTTGCTGAAGGTGACGGACGCCGAGGGCCACGTCCAGACTGCCGTAGGGCAGTCCCACTTGAGGGTCGCTCGGCGAAGCGCTGAGCTCGGCCTGATCGAGAAAGTGGTACGGCGTCGTGGCCGACGACTCAAAGAACAGGCCTTCCATGGAGTCAATGCAGTTGTTCGTCCAGTACGGCAGAAGCATCAATGCCTCTGGTGTTCCGAAGCGATTTTCATCGGCGTTGTATTCCCACATGGCGTTGCCGCAGCCGTAGCGCTGGCCAACCTTCTCCATCGTCTGCATGAGGTTCTGGTACTCGGGCCATGCGGGCTTCCCCTGGTAGCCCGAGTAGTTCCAGACCGCCCAACTACTCACCTGGTTGCCGGCGGTGGAGAGATGCAGTCGCGTAGCGACTGAGGTGATCTGACCGGGAATGACGGACGCGAAAGCGAGAAGGCCAACGGCCATCGTGGCGCGAAAACCCCGCCGGCCACTCACCCACTCGTCGTCGTGGGCCACGATGACCGTGGCCGTGCCGTCGCGGCTCTCTTCAACGCTGACGTCGGCGTCGCGTGATCCGCGCTGCACGTACGAGTACCCCGCGTACCCCACGAGCCACCCAACAAGGAGGTGTGAGGTAATGAACCAGAACGGAATAAGTCGTTCGTTCCAGATGGCGCTCTGAGGGTCCAGCAGGAATGCGCCAATGGAAAGAACCATGAGGGTCGAGAGGTACAGACCCAGGCGGTCACGACGCCAGAGTGCCACGAGGGGGCCAAGCCCGGCGAGAATGAAGACCCACCGGTCGCCGCCCGCTCCCCCCGTCGCGTTAAACCATCCCATTGTCGACAGCACCGCGTGCAGCGAGTTCACTGGATCGTTGGTGTACCCCATTGAGTTGGTGTACGACTGCGTTGAGCCAAAGGGCAGCAACCACCAGGCCGAGAGTCCGAGTGACAGGAGTCCCGCGCCAACGGCGAAGCGCAGAGGGCGCGCGATGTCCCCCGCCGTCTCGAGGCTGCGGTCCCGCTTCGCCGCTTGGCGACGCGCGACGACCTCAAACACGACCAGGACGCCGACGGCCCCGATGGCAAAGAACCAGGGCAAGACGTGGGCAAAGAGTGTCAGGCTGAGAAACAGCGCGCAGAGCCAGTAGCCACCGCTGCGACGCATTCCTCGCGCGAACAAGCCAATAGTGACGAGCGAGAGTGCGAGCGACAAGGAGAAGGCGTACTCACCGGCCATCGTTGAAAAGAGATTGCCACCGTCAATAGTGAACGAGGCATCAAAGAGAAATGGCAACGTCGACAGCGCCAGCGCTAGCGGCAGTGGGCGTGGTGCTTTAAAGAGTCGGCCCATGGCGTACGCGCCCAGCGGCAGTAACAGGGAACCCAGAATCGTGGCTACCTTGAAGGCAACGGCAAAACTGATGACGTAGCTCAGCAGCACCGCGATGAGGTCCGGGAGCGCGAAGTAGTAGGTGTAGGCGGGCATGCCGTTAAACCACCCGGGATACCACGGCGTCAGGTTGAACAGATCGCCCGTGGACTTGAGATAGGCCGGGAGTGCGAGGTGTGACCCCGTGTCACCACCGGTCAAGAGCGACGATGAAAACACCAGTGATGGGTGCAGTGCCCACAACGTTACGTAGAGAGCGCCCGCGAGGAAGACGAGTTCCAGGCAGCGAAGTGGTGTGAGGAAGTCTTTCAGTCGTCCGAGCATTTAGTGTCCTGATCGTTGAAGCAGCACGCCGACGAGCGCGACCGCATTGAAGGATACGTGAGTGATGACGCTGGGCGTGAGCCGCTTCGTTCGCTCGACGAGGAAGGCCAGCAGGACGCCAAGAGCAAAGAGCCCGGCGAACTGCTTCAGTTCACCGTGCGCCGCAGCAAAGAGTGCGCCACTGAGACCGCAGCTAATGATCAGGCGAACGAGCCGTGACTGGATGTTCGACCTCTCTGAGAGTGCCCGAAACACCACGCCGCGAAAGAACCACTCCTCCATCAGTGGAGCACCGATGGTCGTCATGAAGGCAATCAGCACGAATGACGGCCCGACGGCAGCGCCGAAGAGGTGGTGCACCGGTCCGTTGAGCGAGCGAACATCAAACAATTTGTAGGCTGCATCAATGAGCAGCTGGGCGGCCACACCGAGAACCACGTACTGAGCGTCACTCCAGCGAAGGCGCCACTGGTCGGGCAGTTGACGAAGTCCTTGTGGTCGGTACGCCAGGTAAACGGCAGCGCCAAAGCCAATCCACAGCCCCAAAAGCCCAGAAGCATTGGCCCACCAGGGAGGCGACGAGCTTTTAGCCAGGGCGGCCACACCTCCACTGAAGTGTGCGATCGAGGCACTGAGTGCCTCAAAGACAGCCCCCAACACTTGGCCGGCCAGGAAGCCCGCGGCCGCGATGGCCATCAGCGCGCCAAGTTGGTAGTCCTTAGCTGCTGAAACCTCGTTGGGGGTACTCATACTGCCTAACGCTAACAAGTTTGGAGTTTTGCACAGGCCAGTTTTGGTGTCGCACGGTGCCTCTAGGCTGGAAGACGTGACTACACCTGAAAAAAAGAATTCGACATTTAAGGACATGATGCCTGGTGGCAAGAGGCCATCCACGCCGGAGTCTCGACGTCGCTTCATCACTATCGCCATCGTGGCCGTGATCTTGGGTGCCCTCATCATTCCTTCATTGGTGGACAAGAAGTCAGTGAAGACATTGAGTTACTCAACGCTTCTTAAGTACGCCCACCGCGACGGTGTCCTTAGTGCGTCGCTCAACAACAACACGGGCGTCATTACCGGTCAGCTCATGAACGGCGTCAACTACTCCGTTAACGGCCCAATTCCAGTCCTCGCCGACGAAGTCGACGCCCTCAAGAGTGATGGCGTCACAGTCACGTTCGCCAACCCGTCGAGTCTCCTGGGCGCCTTTGCTCCATACCTCGTCTGGATCCTTATTTTTGGTGGCTTCATGTGGTTCGCCTCGCGCCAAGCCAAGGGCCAAATGAACGGCATGATGTCGGTTGGTCGCTCCAAGGCCAAGCAGTTCAATCAGGACCGACCCAAGACGACCTTTGCGGACGTGGCTGGCTATAACGGCGTAAAGCAAGAAATTAGTGAAGTTGTTGACTTTCTGAAGAACCCTGACCGCTTCCGGGCCATTGGTGCCTCGATCCCCAAGGGAATCCTCCTGGTGGGTCCCCCCGGAACCGGTAAGACCATGATTGCCCGCGCGGTAGCTGGCGAAGCTGGCGTGCCGTTCTTCTCGGTGTCGGGTTCGGACTTCATGGAAATGTTCGTTGGTGTTGGTGCAAGCCGAGTGCGCGACCTCTTCAACACTGCTCGCAAGGAATCACCAGCGATTGTCTTCATTGACGAAATCGACTCCATTGGCCGTAAGCGTGGCGCTGGTATTGGTGGTGGTCACGACGAACGCGAGCAGACGCTCAACCAGATGCTTTCCGAAATGGACGGCTTTGACCCCACTGAAGGCGTCGTCGTGATGGCTGCGACCAACCGTCCCGACGTGCTCGACCCCGCACTCCTTCGCCCGGGTCGCTTCGACCGCCAGGTTGTGGTGCCACTCCCCGACCTCGATGAGCGCTTGCCAATTCTTCGGATCCACTCGAAGAACAAACCAATGGACGCCTCAGTGGACCTTGAGATTGTTGCCCGCGGTACGCCCGGTATGAGCGGTGCCGACCTCGCCAATCTCGTTAATGAAGCGGCGCTTCAGGCCGTTCGTCGTCACTCCACGACTATTAGCATGGAGGACTTTGAGGCTGCTCGCGACCGTGTCTTTATGGGCCAGACTCGCGACACCATGGTCCTTCAGCCGGACGAGCGCGAGCGCATTGCCTACCACGAGAGTGGTCACGCCCTCTTGGCCTACGTCCTCGAAAAGACCGACCCACTTCACAAGATCACCATCATCCCGCGCGGTATGGCGCTGGGTGTCACCATGACGCTCCCCGAAGAGGACCGACACATCATGGGCCGCCAGCACATTGCTGACTCGATCTGCATGCGCATGGGTGGACGCGTCGCCGAACTGCTCGTCTACGGTGACCTCTCAACGGGTGCCTCCGACGACCTGCAACGCAACACCGACCTCGCGCGTCGAATGGTCCGTGAGTGGGGTATGTCCAAGGAAATTGGACCAATGGCGTGGGGCTCAAACCAGGAAGTCTTCCTCGGAGAAGGACTCATGCACACGCGTGACTACTCCGAGCACACGTCACAGATTATTGACGACGAGATTGAGCGCATTCTACGCGAGCAAGAAGCCCGAGCAATTGAAGTGCTGACGCTTCACCGTCGCGGTCTGGAAGCCTTGACCCAGTCACTCCTCGAACACGAGACGATTGACGGTGAGACGGCGGCACGCCTCATTGACGAAGCTCACGGTGCCCCGGTGCACCCAGCCGGAACCAAGACCATGGTCTCGCTGAGTGGCGTCGGCCCAACACCTCGCGCTTCGGCCGTTGAGGCACCAGACCAGCCAACGACTGGCTGGGAGCCTCCAACACTCCCCGCTCTTTAGGGGCTAACAACCACCGGTACGCGGGCGCTCGTATTGAGCTGCGTGACCTGCAACGTCGCTGCTGGTGCCGTCAGTAGGGTCGCCTCGTCGCTGGTGACCCAAGGGACCTGACGCGATACGTCGGTGGCTGTACCGCCACTTACTTCAATCGCTTCGCTGCGCGAAGCGCCTAGCGCCGTGACGGTCACCCGAACTGTCTTCGTCGACGTATTGGTAACGAAGATATCGGTACCGGTCTGGCCTAGTACGGCGACCTCGCTCGTTGGCTGTTCGGCCGAACTGAGCGAGAGACCGCTCGTTGATCCTTCGTACAGGCTGGCCACCACCGGTGAGGTTGACGTCACTGCAACGCTCGCTTGGCCCGCCGCCGGAATCGCCGGGTTAGGCGTTATGACGACGTGCGCGCTCGAGTAGGGCTCGACCGTTACCACCTGGGGTGCAATCTGGAACTGCTTAAGCGAAACGTTCATCGTCACTTGGACGGGAACATCGGTTGGGTTCAACACGTCAATTGTCGCTGACGCATTGGCGGTGGTGGTCACCAGCGGGAAGAGTGCCGACGTCGTGAGTTGTTCGTCGCCCGTGCTGAACGATGCCGTCGAGCCGGACACCTCGACGCCCGAGATGACGAGGGCCCCGCGAAGTACTTTGACGTGCACGCCCACGTTGGGCGTATTTACAATCTGCGCCCCGAGGTCGACTTGCACCTGCGAGTGTGCGGGCACCGCGACGCCCTGGAACGGCTGAGGGGCGCTGTAGCCCAGGGGGCTGTAGGTCGTCACGTTGAAGACCGCGGGGGTGGCGGTGGGGTTGAGAACGCTGATGTAGCCCTGGGAGCCAACGGTGGTGTCGAGTCCCGCGTCGTACCAGGAGGTCACGCCACTCGCGCTGCAACGTTCTTGGCTCGAGGAGCCACTGATTCGCTCTTCTCCAAAAACGCCGCCGCCGCTCACTTCAGCCGAGAAGCCGTAGCCCCTGGAACTCTTGAGCACCGTGGCGGGCGCAATGCTCACGGACTGGTGCGCGGGAACGCGAATCGTCGTGGGGGGTGTTGATCCCAACTCGTCCGAGATGCTGTAGGACACTGTTCGCGCTACGCGCGCGGTGTTGACAATGGTGACGTCCCCACTCGCCCCCTGCTGGGTGTCGGTGAGGCCGGTGCAGTAGAAGGCCGACGACTCAACGTTCGCAGCGAGCGACAACACGCCGGTACTGAGTTGCGGTTCGTGAGGTGTAAAGACCGTTCCCAGCACACCAGTCGTGACGACGACGGCACCGAGGACGGCGCTGAGAGGGAGGCGGCGTCTCATGCGTCACGCTTTCTACGACGAGCGTCGACGGCTCTCCGACGGCCGGTAAAGAGCCACTCGAGTCGCTGGATCCAACCGAAGCCGAGCCACACGATGCCCCACATGCCTAGGACGAAGAGCGCCAGTAGGCCGTTCAGCGGGAACTGGTGGAGTACGAGTTGCACCGTTGAAGACTCCTTGGCGGTTCCCGGCACTTGGTAGGTCGGTGCCCACGAGTGCGAAGTAAAGCGCTTGGTGGCCACGCCGTTGGCAAGTAGTGTCCACGCGCCGGCCGGGGCGACACTCGCAGTCACGGTGCTGCCCGCCGCAACCGAACTCTGCGTTCCTGACAGTGACAGGGCCACCGGGGCCACCTTGCCATTCGTCGAGGCGGTGGCGAGACCGACGAAGTCAGCAGTGGAATAGACCGACACCGAGGCCGTCTTTAGTTCCAGTGAAAGGTCGGTCTGGAGCGAGAGTGCACTAAAGAGCGCAGGTGGTGCCGCGTGGACTGGCGCTGACTGCACACCCGCGAGGTCCGGCGCCGCCGAATTCAGCACCACAATGGCCGAAATCCCCGCTGGTGCGAGCAGCTGACCCAAGTTCACGGTCTTTCCTCGCAGTGCCTGTTGCACATCACGCAGAACGACGTCGGTGGTGTCGGAGTCCGGCGATCCAAAGAGTTCGTCGCCACCCGGTAACCCGTTGACGGACGTCGCCGCTTCAATGCCTGGGGCCACCGACCAGCCGGGGACCGGCAGCACTGAAGGGTCACCGAGCCACAGCACGCGGTAGGAGACGCCATTGTTAGGCGCGAGGGCGCTCAAGGACTCGGCCACGCTCGACGTTGGTAGGTCGAAGCGCCCACCGGCAAACTCTCCGAGGAAGGGAATGGTGGCCGCGACGAGGGCCAGGATGCTGAGTCCGGCCACAATTTGGTGCCAGCCAAAACTCACGTCACGGAGATCGTTCTCCAGTGCACTGATGCCGAGGCCGACCAGGGCCGCCAGGACCACGCAGTAGAGCGAGAGGAGTACGTCGAGGTCGGGGGCAAATGATCCCAACCAGTGGTGGGCGACGAGCGTCTCAACCAGGAGCGTCAGTACCGCAATGCTCGCCAGTTTGCTGGTGAGTGTGCGACGTGCACCCCGAGCGAGTAACACCGCAAAGAGGGCACTCGCTGGAAGGAGCCAGCCACCCCAGCCGGCACCAAAGAGACCGTCAGCGCCGCGGAGGAGTTGGGCGAACGACGGGACCGACCAAGGACCTCGGCTCAGTCCAAACACTTCAAGCGCCCGGCGACCGGAAAAGACCACGTCGACGGTAAGTGGTAACAAGAAAATCGCAACGTTAGCGACCACCGAACCGAGGAGACGCCAGGCCGCCACGCCGCCGTGCTCGTCGTCAGGCTCGAAGAGTCGCGCGAGGGCCACGCCGCCAATGATGAGGGCTACCACCACGAGTGTGGCGGGACAGAAGGCGCTCAGTACTGCGACGATCATGACCAAACTCATGCGCTGACCGGCCGCGCTGGTGCGCCATCCTCGGTGACCAAAGGGCACTTCGTCGCCGTAGGGCTTCGTGCGAAAACCCGGCACGTCCATGACCTCAAAGATCCGGCGCAGTACCAGAGGAAGTCCGGCGACGACCACCAGAACGTCAACGCGCCCCTGGCTGATCATGTTCAAGCCCACCGGGAGGGCCAAGTAGGCCACGGCTGCGAAGAGGCGAGCGCGGTTTGACACCTTGCCCTTCAGTAGTCGCGCCAGCGCCACTGCCCCGAAGGGAAGAGCGCCAATGAGAGCAATGCGCGGTAGTACACCCATGCGTCCGAAGACGAACGTCCCCGCGAAGGCCAGCAGACCGTACCCGGGCATGCTCGGTGCACCGGTACCTACGCCATTGGGAGACCACGAAGCAAAGAAGTGGCGCCAGGTTGACCACCAGGAGTCAAGTGGTGCGAGTCGCCCCACGAGTGGCAAATGGTTAGCAACGAGGTTGCGCGACCCCACTAACCACAGCAGGACCACCACGGTCACCAGCGAGGCTTGGGAGCGAAACGAGGTGAAGACACGTGACGGATGGCGACGAGCATCGCCAAAGACAGTGGCGGGAAGATCGTCAAACTCTTCGGACTCCGCGAACGCCGCCGCGAAACCGACGCCCTCTGACTCTGCACCCTCTTCAAACGTGCGCGCTTCGTCGCCCGCTGGCAAGATGCCGCGAGCCTTGTCGAAGCCTTCGCGCAGCGTGGCCAGGGCGAAGGTGCGCAGACGACTCGCTCCCCCCACCTGCAAGCGGTGCAGGTCACTGTCGGACAGGACTCGCGTGGTCTCGCGTTGTTGACGACGCTCACGCAGGCGTCGGCGATTGTTGAACAGCCATCGCCACGAACCCAGAATTGCTCCGGCGCGGTCAGTGTCACGATTGGCGAGCGAGAGTACCAGTTCGGTGACGTCGAGGATCGCGAGCAGGAGCAACGACTCAACGGTGTAACGCCTCCCCCAACCGGTCGCCACCACGAGGAGTCGGTGGCGTCGCTCGAGGTCTTGACGTGAGGCGCGTCGAGTGCCGAGCGCCGAAACGGTGCGTTCGCCACGAATGATTGTCTGGCGGTGTGCCACCTTGGCCGAAGGGGCTACCACAATGCGTGCGCCCGCCACCTGGGCTCGCCAGCACAGGTCGAGGTCCTCACCAAGAACAGGAATCAGTGGGTCATAGCCACGCAGGGTCTTAAAGAGGTCACACCGAACCAGGGTGACGCCACCCGGCGCGACAAACACGTCACGTTCAAGGTCCTGCTGGCCGTGGTCGATTTCGCCCGGCTCCACCCGCTCGCGCACGACGCCAAAGCGGTCAGACGTCTGCCCTACGTGCAGCAGGACGAGTGGATCCTCGTAGTCAACGACCTTGGGCGTCACAATGCCGGCGTTGGTGCGAAAGGCCGCCTCCACCATCATTTGGACGGCATCAGACTCGAGGCGGACGTCGTCGTGACAGAACAAGAAGAAGGCTGCCCCGTCCACCATCAGCGACGCCTCGTTACAGGCCGACGCGAAGCCACGGTTTTCTTCCTGGACCTTCACAAAGGCGTTGGGAGCAACGGAGGCGACTCGTTCCGGGACGTGTTCAGCATCCCCGTTCGCAAGTACGAGCAGGCTTAGTTCCTCATAGCTCTGAGAGACCAGAGAAGCCAGAGTGGCTTCGAGGCCGGGACCAGAACCAGTGGTAACGACGACGGCAACTACGGCCGGAGCACGGGATTCCATCAGCCCTTCAAGGCTAGTTCGCCACACCCTCGAAAATGGACCTTCTGAACACCGAAAAGCCTGTAATCAAAGGGGTATTGAAAATATTTACGCCGATGCGGTGAGACTTTTGACGATGTCGTCGAGTGACTCGCGCAAGGTGAGTCGCGGTTCCCAGCCCGTGGCGTCATGGAGTTTGGTGACGTCGCCACGCAGGACCGGCACTTCAATGGGGCGCACGAGTCGTTCATCACGAACAAATGCCACGTCGGGGGCCAGAGTGGCCCGTAGTTGTTCGGCGATGTCGTCAATTCCCGTGTCGTGGCCACTGGCGATGTTGTAGGTCTCGCCCACTCGACCATGCTGGGCCAGGAGTCGGTAGGCCCGAACCACGTCGCGCACGTCGGTAAAGTCGCGACGTGTGGAGAGGTCCCCCACCGGCACCGATGCAGCCCCAGCGCGAGCTGCTTCGAGCAACCGGGTAGCGAGGGCCGGGACGACGAACGTGGGGGCTTGTCCGGGACCAATGTGGTTGAACGGTCGAGCAATAATGACCCGCTGGTGTCGGGTACGACTCACCTCGTGCGCCAGATGTTCGGCTTCGAGTTTGCTCGTGGCGTAGGGGCTCACTGGTGTCACCCGGTGTACCTCGTTCACCGGCAAGTCACTACTCGCCACTGCGCCGTAAACATCAGACGAACTCACCAGCACCGTGAGCGCTTCGGGGTTGCTCGCCCGTACGGCGTCGAGGACATTTTTCGTGCCCACCACGTTCACCTTGGTGTAGCCCACGGGGTCTTCGAACGACTCGCCCACGTGCGTACGAGCAGCGAGGTGGTAGACCACGTCAAGGCGGTGCTGCGAGAGAAGGGCCGTTACCTGCGACTGATCAGTGACGTCACACTCGGAGTCCGCCGCCACGACGTCATCGCCCTCTTCAGCGAGGAACGCGCAGAGATAGCGACCAACAAAACCGCTGGCTCCGGTGACGAGTGCCCGCACCGCTAGCCCTTGGCCAGTTGGTACGCGTCGAGGTGTCGAGTCAACGAGAAGTCCCACGTGAAGAGTTCGGCGCGCTGGCGAGACACTCGAGCGCCGACCTGACGTTCCTCACTCGACTGGTGCAGTACCTCATTAATGGCCTCCGCAATACCAGCGGCGTCACCAACTGGCGCCAGCAGCGCCGTCGAACCCGCGACCTCGGCCATCACCGTGTCGGCTGAGGTGACCACCGGTGCTCCACAGGCCAACGCCTCGAGCACCGGAAGTCCGAAACCTTCACCTCGCGATGGGTACACCACACACTGGGCGCCTCGAAGCAGGGCCGGAAGGACCGCCTCATCAACGAAGCCCAGGCGCTTAATGCGCGGCGCCGCACTGTGGGTGCGTAGCGTCTCTTCGACGTCACTCACACCCCAGCCAGCCTGTCCCGCCAACCAGAGTTCGAGCGTCGGGTGTTCACGCGAGAGCGCTTCAAAAGCCTTAAGAAGTACGTCAATCCCCTTGCGTGGCTCGAATGTACCGAGGAAGAAGAGGTAGGGCGTGTCGACAGCGAGTCCGTGCGACTGAAAGAGCTCCCGGTCAGCACTACTTTCGACCGTAAAGCGCTCCAGGTCGACGCCGTGGGGCGCGACCACGACGGGCGCGTGATTGGGAATGAACTCCTCAATCTGACGGGCGGTGAATTCGCTCACGCTAATGAGAACGTCAGCGTGCTTGGCGGAGTGACGAATGGCCTGCTTGAAGAACGCCACCTTCGAGCGTTCGTGCCACTCCGGGTTGGTGAAGAACGTCAAGTCGTGAATCGTGACCACGGTCGGCGTCGACGAACGCCGAGGCATCGTGTAGTGCGGTGCGTGCCACACGTCAGCCTGACGCGCAGCCTCACTGCCGCCGAGTCGGACGGCCTCGTAGACCAGACGTTGCGCACGCCCCGCGGGAACAATCGGTGCGACCTGCGCTCTCGGTGAGAGCGAACGCCAGCGATCAGCGTCTGTCGTTCTCGCCACCAACGTGGTTGTCACATCGTTCTGCGGCAGTCGTTTCGCCAGTTCGGCGATGTAGCGACCCGCCCCGGCGAGGTGTTCGGGGACGGCGGAAACGTCGAGGGCTACTTTCACTGCCAACCCTCCAGGTGTGCTTCAGCGCACGCGCGCCACGTGAGTGATCGTACGGAGTCCTGACGGCGTTGACGTTCCGCGGCGTCATCTGACTCCTGAACGGCCCGAACAAGACCTTCTGCGATACTGGCGACGTCAAGGGGATTCACGCGCACGACCGTCTCGTTCTCTTCCACACTCGGCGTCGTCGTACTGGCCACCACGCGCGTTCCGACGTGCAGTGCTTCAACGGCCGGTAGTCCCCAGCCTTCGGCTAGGGGCACGAAGGCCACCACGCTGGCGTCACGGTAGAGCGCTTGGAGCAGTGGCCGAGCAACGGCCCCGAGTACGACTGCGTCGCCGGTCGCCACACTTCCCCAGCCTTCGGGGCCAATCAACACCAGCGGTCCCAACTCTGGCGCTTGTCGAAGGGCTTCCTGATGGGCCTCGACGAGTCGAGCAATGTTCTTTCGTGGTTCTCTCGTCCCTACGTGCAACGTGTAGGGCCCCGTCACGCCATGGGCACCGAGCAGAGCAGCCACGTCGGTCGAACTGGCGGGCACTACCTGGTCGTCGTCGACGCCCAGTGGTGCCACCCAGACACGCTCAGGAGAGAAGCCGTCCGACGTGAGTTTTTGTTTTAGTGAAGTCGAGGTCACGAAGATGCGAATGTCGTCTCGCTCACGGAGCAACTGCAGCCGTGCCTCGTGAAACGCAGCGCCGGCCTTAGTCGTCAGGTCGCCAACTTCGCGCCACAGCACGTCGTGAATCATGGCCGAATGCATCGCCCCCTTCGCCCCACCGGCGAACGGACCGGCCATCGACGTGGCGTGGACTACCTGGGCGTCGCTCGGGACGCCCAGAGGCCACCGCGACCACAGTCGACTGAGAAGCGCGAGCGGCACTGGTGCCGCGTCCACTGGTAGGTGGAGGTCGCGTTCAACTTCCTCCGAAGCGCCCCGCGGTCCCATGCCCACGAGCGCGAGATCGGGTACCGAGAGCGCCTGCAGTCCCGAGACCAGGCCGCGGATATAGGTGCCAATGCCACCGGGCTGGGGTCGGTAGAGCTGGTCCAGGGAGAGGGCCACCTTACGCTTCATGCGTAAAGTCTCCCACGACATCGCGATAGAGAGCGACGTACGCCCGAGCTACCGTTGCTGGCGCAAAATCGTGAGCCCGAGCGTGCCCTCCGGCAATCATCAGACGTCGGCGCGGCTCGTCCCCCCACAGTGATGCCAGTGCCTCTTCCACCCGGTCGCGAGCATTGAGTAAAAGCGCCGCACCCGACAGAAGTTCTCGATTGATCTCAGTGGCGCGAGCCAGGGTCGGCACGCCAGCACTGAGAGCCGCAATAGCGAACGAGGGAAACCGGGCGCCGTCAGAAATGTGCAGAGCGACGCGAGCAGTCGCCAAGGCCGACTCGGCGTCGCGACGCGACCGCCACGTGATGTCGCTACTCAGCCCACGAAGTGAGCGCTGGGTATCGCTACTCGCCACCACCACCAGTCGAGCGCCAGAAGCGGCACAAAAGCGCAGCAGCGTTGGGGCAAGTTCCTCGAATCGCTTGGACATGCCCGTGACGTTCACGACCAGGTCGGTACCGCCACTCGCTGGCGCTATGAGTGGCACGGCCGGTGATACCACGCGAACCTGCGAACGCTGGACGTTCAGGACCGTCATCACCTCGTGACGTGCGGTGCGCGACGACGCCACCAGGGTCGCTCCCCGGTCCACGGCGCGCTGCAGTTGGGTGCGTCGTACGTGCAGTCGGCTTTCTTGGCGAAGCGGACGCAGATCGTCAACGGTGACCACGAGGGGAATCGTTTTCGTCGGTGGCGTGGCGACGCCCGCGACGTGAATGACGTGCACTGTTCGTAAGGCCTTGTCGAGTGACGGCCCGAGTGAACGACGCCAGAGGGGCCGCCACAGAGGCGCTAGTGCGCCGAGCGACATCTCCGAGGCAGTGGGCGTGGTGGTCGTTCGAAAGCGGACGAGCTCACACTCCCCCGTGGCGCTCAGCGCATTAGCGAGGTCGCTCATTGAGTTGCCGAGAGACTCCAGCGAGCCGTCGAGGTCGATGCCAATACGCAGCACCATTAAGCGCGAGCGTCCAGTGCGCGCTGGCGCATGTCACTCACCCACTGTGGCCACAGCGCCACCGCCCAAGGGCCAAAGGGTTCAGTACTCGTAGCGACGAGAGCAATCTTCTCGGTGGGGCTCACCAACAGCAGCGAGCCGCTCTGACCGAAGTGTCCGAACGAGTCCGCCGGCCAGTCACCCATCCAGTGCTGCTTATCGCCTCGGAGTTCCGGACCGAGCCCCCACGGGTTGGGCGTGAAGCTTCCAAAGCCTGGGGTGATGCCTCGCAGCGTTGGAGCGTAGGGGCGAATAGCGCGGTTGCGGGTCTCGACTGAAACGGCGTCCGGGCGCAACCAAGCCAGCGCCAAGCGCGCCATGTCCTTCGTGGAACCTTCAACGCCGGCGCTCGGCCGGCCAACGAGGGACGTTGACGTCATGCCCAGGGAGCGAAAGACTCGCTGATCGAGCCAGGCCGACGGGTCCGCTTCGCCACAGACTGCTTCGACCACGAGATCCACGCCGTAGTTCGAGTAGACACGCTTTTGGCCCACGGCGATGGTGGGGTCATCCTTTTCAAAGCCGAGCCCACTGGCGTGCGAGAGAATCGTGGCCATGGTGGCGCCGAGTGGCCCCATGGGTTGATCGTAGGTGTATTGCCCCCAGTCGTTCTCGACAGCGAGCGCTAGGGCCGTCGCCATCTTTGACACCGAGGCCCAGGGGCGGACCTCTTCGGTGTCACCAATTTCGAGCACGGTGGTCGTCGCGGCCCCCTCCAGGGTGAAAAGAATGGCGCTCGGTGCGCCGGGCCAGCCCGGAATCAAAGAAGTAGTGCTCACAACACACGATGTTACCCAAGGCCCCCTAAGGTTTTGGGGGTGATAACTGTTCTTTCCGGTGGCGTCGGCGCCGCGCGACTCCTCAAAGCCCTTAGCCAGCACGTTGATGCGACTGAACTGGTAGCGATTGTGAACGTTGGTGACGACCTCGTACTGCACGGTCTCACCATCTGCCCCGACCTCGACACCATTACCTACACCTTGGCCGGTCTTAACAACGAAGAGTTGGGCTGGGGCCTCACCGGTGAGTCCTGGCGCGTGATGAAGGAACTCGGTGAACTGGGCGGTGAGAGTTGGTTCGGTCTCGGTGACCGCGACCTCGCCACCCACCTCTACCGCAGTCAGCGCTTGAGCGATGGGGCCACCAAGTCAGAAGTCGCCGACGAGTTACGCCGTCACCACGGCGTGGGCGTCCGACTCCTCCCCGCCACGAACGACGTCGTGGCCACCACCTTCGAAACTGAGATTGGAACGTTGAGTTTCCAGGAGTACTTCGTGAAGCACCACCATGGCGTGGTCGTGAACGCGGTGGTCATTGAAGGTGCCGACGTGGCCGAGCCCGGACCAGGTGTTCTCGAGGCATTAGAGCAGGCGACCCGCATTGTCATTGCGCCATCGAACCCGCTCATTTCCATTGACCCGATTTTGCGTATTCCCGGCGTGCGCGACATGTTGGCGCAGCGACGCAGTGATGTCGTGGCCGTTTCACCAATCATTAATGGCGCTGCCCTCAAGGGCCCAGCAGACCGTCTCTTGAGTGAGCTTGGTCACGACGTCTCAGCGACCGGCGTCGTCGATTTCTACGAAGGCCTCGTGGGTACGTGGATTATTGACGAGCAGGACGCCGCACTCGCGGACAACATTGCCACCAGAGGCGTTGCGGTAAAGGTAACGACGACCATCATGGCTGACCCACACAACGCTTCCCGACTCGCCGAAGCGGTGCTCTCATGAGTGAACTGCGCATCATTCCCCTCGCCCCCACCAAGATGGTCTCCGAGGGTGACGACCTTACCGAGCTCCTGCTCGCCAGTGTGGCCGACGCTGGTCACGAACTGTGTGACGGCGACCTGGTCATCGTGACGAGCAAAGTCGTTTCCAAGGCTGAAGGGCAAGTGGTGCCCTTTGACGGCACTGATGAACACAAGGACCGACTGATTGAACAGGAATCGGCTCGCATTCTTCGGCGCCGAGGCACTTTGCGCATTACCGAAACCCGCCACGGGTACGTCAACGCCAACGCTGGTATTGACCTCTCAAATACCGACGACGGCACCGCGGTGTTGCTGCCCAAGGATGCTGACAAGAGTGCGCGTCGCTTGCGAGCCGAACTCAAGCACCGAGCCGGGGTTGACGTCGCCGTCATCATTACTGACACGTTTGGTCGCGTGTGGCGCAATGGCGTTACCGATGTTGCCCTGGGCTCAGCCGGCGTACGCCCCGTGCTCGATCTTCGTGGCACCGCTGACGCCAATGGACGCATTCTCGAAGCCACGGAAGTGGCGATTGCTGACGAAATTGCTGGCGCGGCAAATCTCGTGCTGGCCAAGGCTGCTGCAACGCCCTTTGCGCTCTTTCGAGGACTGGACCGGAGCTTCTTTGGCGACGGCTCAGTGAAGGAGCACCTCGTTCGAGGTCCTCTCAACGATCTCTTTCGCTGAGTTAGACGCCACCCAGGCGAACGTCGCCCGAAAGGTCTGAGCCGTTCGCCACGTGCTCGCTCGCACCGACGACACACGTTGGCCCAAGGGTTGACTCGGCACCAATGACGGCCCCGGGCCCAATGATTGAGCTACGAACAACCGCGCCCTTTTGCACCACGGCACCCGGCATCAAAATGCACTCTTCAAGCACCACGTTGGCGCCGACAACACAGTTGGCATCAACGACGGCGTTCACGAGAACGGCTGATGGATCAATCGTTGCCGTGGGGTGGCGCCACGAGCCGTCAACAATGTTGGTCAGAAGTTCACTCGTCAGAACGCCCTTTAGAACATCGGTAGTCGCCTTCAAGAAGGCCTGCGGCGTTCCGGTGTCCAGCCAGTAGGAGTCGTCGGGCATGGCGTAGAGCGTCTCGGCTGCGGCCAGCGCTGGGAAGGTGTCGCGTTCAACGCTGACTCGCCCCTCAGGAGCGATGCGGTCAAGCACACTCGGTTCAAAAATGTAGGTACCGGCGTTAATGAGATTCGTTGGTGCTTCGTCGCGTGGTGGCTTCTCCACGAACGCAATCACTCGACCCTCGGGCGTCGTGGGAACTACCCCAAAACGTGATGGGTCCTCCACCGGGTGCAGAGCAATAGTTGCTTCGGCGCCGTGGGAACGGTGAAAGGCCATCAGCTTCGTGACGTCAAGGTCCGTAAGAACGTCGCCGTTCACCACGAGGAAGGTTTCGTCGATGTTGGCGAAGGTGGCCGCGAAGCGAATCGCGCCCGCCGTGTCGAGCGGTTCGGGCTCGACGGCGTAAGTGACCCGCACACCACTAATGGTGTTGTCGGGGTAGGCCTCAATAAACCGGTCCGGCAAGTACCCGAGTGACAGCACAGCTTCGGTAACGCCGTGGCGAGCGAGCGACGCGAAAACGCACTCAATCATTGGCGTACCGACGAGCGGCAACATCTGCTTGGGGGTCTCGTACGTCAACGGACGTAGACGAGTCCCCTTACCGCCGACCAGAATGATCGACTTCAACGTTAACCCGCGGTCGTCGTTGTCGTCGTTGCTGCGATGGTGGTCGTGGTTGACGAGTTGGTCGTTACGGGAACAGTCACTGACGACGAGGGTGTGACCACCGTGGTCGTTGTTGAGGCTGCGGCCGAAGCGGCTTCCGCGTCACGGTAGAGCGCGTCAATCTGCGTCTTCGTAGGAGCGCTCGGCGTTACGCCAGCGGGCTCAAAAGCGGCGGTGATTTCCAAGTAGGTCGAGAAGTGTACGTCGGCTGGGTTGGTTACCACCGTTGGCTTCTTGGCGCCGAGGGCCCATTCGTAGTACTTCACAGTGCCCTGCTGGCCGGCGTACTTCGTACCGGTGGCGCAGGTGGTTTTGCCGGCAATGAACTGCTGGGCACCCGCGATGGCACCGCCAGCGCCAGGTACACCAATCTCAGAACTGGTGAGGACAAGTCCGGGGTACTCAACGGCGAACTGCTTCAGGTTGGCGTTCAGGCCAGCGTCAGCCGCTGACTCTGGTGCGACCTTGATGATGTTGTCGGCTTCAACACTGAGACCGCCAGCCTTCGAGGTGGGGTCAGTCGTGAGGAACGGGAGCGTGGTGCCACATTCTTGGAGAGAAAGAGCGCTAAAGAGTGTGCTGCCAACAGCCGGCGCACTGGACGCGGAGGTTGTGGTGGTAACGGGGTTCTGGTACTCGTAACGCGAGTAGACCACCGATGCCAAGCCCAAGATAACAATCACGGCCAAAACGCCGTAGTAGTTCCCTGGACGAGACTTCTTATAGGTCTTGCCGCCTCCCGACGCGCCGACCTTACTTACCCATTTACCTGCTGCACTTTTAGCCACGGAGCAACGATACTAAAGATTTCCGGGACCAAGAAACACGTAGGGGCGAAGGGACTCGAACCCTCACTGGAGGCGGTTTAAGCGCCCTGCCTCTGCCAATTGGGCTACGCCCCCGCGTGTTTTCTTGCGTAGTAACCGTAACGCATCCAATTGACCCAGCGAAACTCCTCAAAAGACAAACGCCACTAACTAGGCTAGTGGCATGATTCGCGTGCGTCGTAGGGGCACGACTCAATCAATTCCCCTGGTAGTACTGGCCTCTCTCATGGCGTCGCTTGGCCTCGTCCCGACCTCGGCGGGAGCTCAGTCAATTGCCCAAACGCAGGCCGAAATCTCCCAACTTTCGGCCACGTTGGCGCAACAGGAAAAGACCTCGGAAATCACCGCCAACCAGTACGACACCGACAAGGGCAGCCTCGCGGCGATTACCGACAACATCTACAACCTGGAGGGCCAGGAACAAAAGAAGCGTCAGGCAATTGCAGTCACCAGCAGCGCCATGCAGACGGCCGTCGTTCGCGCCTACGTTTTTGGCGCTTCAGCCGCCCAAATCGAGTCACTCTTCAATCAGTCGGTTACCAAGAGCGATGCTCGCCAGGTCTACGAAAACCAGGTCATTGGCAACCTGAATCAGATCAAGTCAACCTACGAGGCCGAGAAAAAGTCCCTCGACACCACCATTGCCCAGGTCGCTGTCCAACGCGCAAAAGCTCAGCAGCAGACCGATGCCATGAGTGCACTGCTCGCCGAAAACATTCGCAGTGAAGACGCGACGCGCGCCACTCTGAAGTCAGTGACCGCTGAATACCGCAGTGAGATCATCTCCTACGAAATCACTCAGGGTATTGCGGCTGCGCGTTCGAAGAATCTCGCTGCCGAAACTGCGGCTATTGACGCTGCCGCTGCTGTTGGTGGGCAGTCGGCTGCCAACCAGGTCACCGAAGCTATCCAGGCGGCCCTGGCCCGACTCGCCATTGGTGAGGTTGCGGGTTCGGCTCAAGGCCTAGCGGCACTCAAGTACGCCGAGAGCCAAATTGGTGTTCCCTACGTCTGGGGTGGCGAAACACCGGGCGTTGGCTTTGACTGTTCCGGCCTCGTGCAGTGGGCGTGGAGCAAGGCCGGTCTTCAAATTCCTCGCACGACCGAAACCCAGTGGCCAGCGCTCATTCATGTTCCGCTCACCGCACTGCAGCCCGGTGACTTGTTGTTCTATTACAACCTCGACGGCGACCACGCAGTTGATCACGTCGTGATGTACGCCGGAAGTGGTCCGTGGGGTGTCGACACGATTATTGCCGCCGCCCACACCGGCACCAACGTTTCGCTGGCTCCACTCTTTACCTCGGGGTTGATTGGAGCGGCTCGTCCGTAGGCTATGTCCATTCGCGTTTCCCTCATCATCCCTGCCCACAATGAGGCGCTACGCCTTGGTGCCGGTTACGAACGCGTGCTTCCCGCCCTCGAACGAATTGGTAACGAGAACCTCGAAGTCATCGTGATTGACGACGGCTCTACCGACGACACACTACAGGTTGCTGGAGCCCTCTACGGTCACTTCACTAATACGCTGTTTCTTCGCCAGCCCGAGAACTTAGGAAAGGGTGCTGCCATTCGTCTCGGCCTCTCCGTTGCTCGTGGCACCTACGCACTAGCCGCCGACGCCGACATGGCAATTGACCCTGAACACTTCGACGCGATTCTTGAGGCGCTGAGCACCGCGCACGTGGCCCCGGGCTCTCGAGCCGACCGTGGTTCTATCCGCTACGACTCACGTCTTCGCACCTGGGCCGGAGCATTCTTCAATCGCATTGTTCGTCACTACACCGAAACGTCGTTGCGCGACACCCAGTGTGGCTGCAAGGGCTACCAGACGGGGGCCGGCCGCCTCCTTTCCATCGTCGGCATGATCGACGGTTTTGCCTTTGACGCTGAAGTCTTCTACCTGGCCCAGCTCTTGGGGCTGGGTGTTTCACCGGTGCACGTGACCTGGCGCGACGTCGCCGGCTCAAAGGTGCGCGTTGGTCGCGACTCACTGCGCATGCTTCGTGACATGCGGGGCCTAAAGAAGACGAAATACGAGAATCCCGTGGTCGAGTTACCGGTGGACGTCGACCGCAACGAACTCGCCGTGGCCGCCAAAAAGGCTCGCGTGCAGGGCCTCGTCTTGGCTCGTGGTACGACCAATGCCCTCTGTGTACTCCCCCGCGACGGCTCGCTCGGGGGTCTCGGCATTGCCGCCACGCTCAACGGCACGCTCCGTCTTGCTCGCGTCAGCGAACTGCGCGGTCGTACCTACGAAGCGGTCTAGCCCTCGCGCGGCAGGAGCCAGTTCGCCACCAGTTCAGGCGCCCGGTCGTTCCACTCTTCAGCCGTAATGGCGTAACGAGCATGGTCTTCCCAAGCACCGTCAATCTCCAAGTACCGTTCAGCAATGCCCTCGAAACGAATGCCGAGCTTCTCCACCACGCGACGTGATGAGGCATTGCGCGGAATGATGTTGATCTCGATGCGGTGGAGTCGCAGCGATTCAAAGGCGTACTGCAACAACGTCACTACCGCCTCGGGCATGAGGCCCTGGCCCGCGACAGCTTCATCAATCCAGTAGCCAATGAAGGCTGACTGCAGGGGTCCACGCTGAATTGACGACAGCGTAATTTCGCCCACGAAGCGGTTTTTGAAAAAGATTCCGAAGCCGTAGCCGGTGCCCATCTGACGTTCACGCTCTCGAATGGCGCAGCGACTCGTAAAACTTCGCTGGTCGTCGGGAAGGTGGGGCGCGTGGGCCGAACGGGGCTCCCATTTGAGGAGCCACTCACCACAGCGACGGCGCACTTCGACCCAGCCGTCGTAGTCGGCTTCGTTGAGGGTGCGTAGGACCACACGCTGACCGTGGAGTGACACGGGAGAAAACAAGGGAGATCGTGTCGTTACCATGGTGCGTTCCTCACACTCCCATCGTTACAGGTTGCGAGAAGAAATGCCATCTCTTAGCACAGCGACGCCGCAATGCCGTCAAGAATGTCGTTTTCCGACGTGAGCAGTTCGGCTACTTCCAGTCGCTCCATCACCGCCTGGAGAATGAAGAGGCCCGCGTGCAGCACGTCTTCGCGGCCGGGCACCATGCCGGGGAGCGTGAGTCGCTCCGCGGGAGACAGCGCGCCCAGTTGCTCGCGCCACTGCACCACTTCATCAATCCCAATAGTCCGGTGGTGCACCAACGCACGGTCGTACTCGCCCACCCCAGTGGTGAGTTGGGCCAAGGTGGCCACCGTCCCCGCGAGGCCGACGAGACGAACGGCACCGACCAGCGTTTCCAAGTGAGGTTCAGCGCGAAAGGCCGCATCGAGCTGCTCGCCGATCATGGCCCAGGTCTGCTCGGCTCGCTCCGGTGTCACTGCCTCTTTACCCAGTGCCCGTTCAGTGACGCGAACACACCCGAGTTGCATCGAGTACCCCACGAGACCGCCCTCGGTCCTGGTGGCCAGTTCGGTAGAACCCCCGCCGATGTCGAGAATGGCGAGTGGCGCCCCATCATGCGATAAGTCTGCAGTGGCACCTTCGTAGGAGAAGGTTGCTTCTTCGTGACCCGACAGCAATCTGGCTTCCACGCCCGTGAGCGTTGTCGCCATGTCGAGAAAGTCCTGACCATTGGAAGCGTCACGCACGGCCGACGTCGCGACGAGTAGCCCCCGACGCACATCGAAGCGGTCCATCACCTCGCGGTAGCGACGAAGCGTTTCGTAGGAACGCTCCAGCGCCTCGTCCGTCAACCGACCACTCGCGTCAACGCCCTGCGACAGACGTGTAATGGTCATCTCCCTGGCGAGCGTCTCGCCGTCAGGCGAAGAGACCAGGAGTCGCGTTGAATTACTACCGCAGTCGAGTGCGGCGACGTTAGCTGCGGACATCACACACTGTCAGTGGAGGAAGGCCCACGGCCTCCGCGACGAGTTCGCCCACGGGGTCGGTAGCGCCAGTGAGGAAGTTAGCGAGGTGAGCGTGGAGACACTTGATGCCGACACGCGTTCCGCCGACACCACCCGACGGTTGCGGCTGGTCGTGTTGCAATGTGGCTTCCTTGCGGCGTCGGGCGTAGGCGTCGTGGGCGGCCTGGAGGGCTGCCTCATCAACGAGGGGCTCAAAACGGTGAACCCCACCGTCTCCTTCGAGCCGACTAACGGCGTCGTGTAGTTCGGGATCGATGAGCCAGTAGAGGGTGGGCATGGGAGTGCCGTCTCGCATGTGTGGCTCATTTTCAATAACCACCGGACTTCCATTGGCTCGTCGTACCACGACGGCGCACCGCCCCGAGAGGGTTCGACCCAGCAAGGCTTCAATCGCTACGACGTCCTCAGGCGAAGCGTCGCGGAAGGTGCTCAACGCCAGAACTCGAGCGTGTGCAGTACCCGGCTCAGGAAGCCTGATGCGTGCGTGCTCGACGTCGACGAAGTCGTCACACCGGTCAGTCCTTGAGCAGTGGTTGGTGACACGAGAGGTTGGTTGCCGGGGTCGCCGCTTGACGCGGTAAGCGAACCGTTGCCGCTACCGGGAAGCACCTGAATAAGGCTCTGACCAGGCTTCACCAATTGGTACTCCTCGCGGGCCAAGGCAATCGCTTCGTCGGTCGACGACACGGACTTTGACTGTTCCGTGAGCGCTTTGGCCTGAGAGCGAACGGCGTTGAGTTGAGCCGCCGTGGCGTCCAGTTGGCTTTGCTGGTGGATCAACGTAGTGAGTGGGAACCACTGCCACAACATGACCACTGCCGTAACGACGGCGAGTGGCACGAGCCAGTGGTTAGTACCCCTCTTTACGTTGTTACTTGTAGCTGACACCTGCCGCCCCCGACAAAGACGTTGCCCCGAGGAAGCGAGCCTGGTCACCAAGCTGCTCTTCGAGTCGTAGTAACTGATTGTACTTCGCGACACGGTCAGAACGTGCTGGGGCACCGGTCTTTATTTGTCCGGCGTTCGTGGCCACCGCCAGGTCCGCAATGGTCACGTCTTCGGTTTCACCCGAACGGTGTGAAATGACGGCGGTGTACTTGTGCGTGTTCGCCAGGCGAACAGCGTCGAGGGTCTCGGTGAGGCTGCCAATTTGGTTGAGCTTCACGAGGATTGAGTTAGCAACACCCTGGTCGATACCCTTTTGGAGCAGTGAGGTGTTGGTCACGAAGAGGTCGTCTCCGACCAGCTGGATCTTCTGACCGAGCTTGTTGGTGAGGGCGGTCCAGCCTTCCCAGTCGTCTTCGGCCATGCCGTCTTCGAGTGAAACAATTGGGTAGCGTGAGGCCAGGTCGGCCCAGTAGTCAACCATTTCGAGTGGCGTAAGGACGCGTCCTTCACCGTCGAGGTGGTACTTACCGTCACGGAAGATTTCCGTCGTGGCGGGGTCGAGGGCAATCGCGATGTCCTTACCGGGAGTGCGGCCAACGGACTCAATCGCTTCAACGAGCACCTTCACGGCAGTTTCGTTGTCGGGAAGGTCCGGGGCAAATCCACCCTCGTCACCAACAGCAGTTGACAGACCACGCTTTTCCAGCACCTTCTTCAGTGCGTGGTAGGTCTCGGTTCCCCACTGGAGTGCTTCTGAGAAGGAAGAAGCACCGATAGGCATCACCATGAACTCCTGGAAGTCAATGGAGTTCTTGGCGTGCACACCACCGTTCACCACGTTCATCATGGGCACGGGCAGTACGTGGGCGTTTACGCCACCGACGTACTGGTAGAGAGGAAGTTCTGACTCCATCGCGGCAGCCTTGGCGGCGGCGAGTGATACTGCCAAAATGGCGTTGGCACCGAGGCGAGCCTTGTTCGGTGTGCCGTCGAGGTCAATCATCGCGAAGTCGACGGCGCGCTGGTCGTGAGCGTCGTAGCCCTCAAGCGCAGCGTTGATTTCACCATTGACGAAAGCAACGGCCCTGCGCACGCCCTTGCCGCCCCACTCGGTACCGCCGTCGCGAAGCTCAACGGCTTCGTGCGAACCGGTTGACGCACCAGAAGGAGAAACCGCGCGGCCAAATGCACCGGACTCGAGGTGTACTTCGGCTTCCACCGTTGGATTTCCACGAGAGTCGAGGATTTGACGACCGATAACTGCTTCAATGGCGCTCATGCGTATCTCCTGAGAGGGGGTTTTCCTACCAGGTTACTAGAGAGCACCGAATCACTTTGACTGATTTTGCTCCGCGAACAAAATTTGATCACGAAGTTCGAGTGCGCGTTCACGCAACACACCCTCAGCATCGACGCCCGACCACTGCGCGAGCACAACGAGCGCACTGAAGAGATCACCCCACTCGCGCGCCACTTCGGACGTCGCGGTTGCGTCACTCGCTGGCTTACTGTTCAGTACGAGTGCGTCAAGTGAGCGACGAGCTGTTTCGAGCGCCTGCTCCGCTGACTGCGTAGTAACCGAAACGGCCGACGCCTTGCGCAGGAGTTTGGCGTAGAGGGTTGGTGACGGCAACTGCCACGCAATGCCGTCGGTCACGCTGGTGCGCCCCTTCTCCACCTTCTTAATGTCTTCCCAGTTCGCCGCTACTTCGTTGGAGTCGGCCACGACGACGTCACCAAAAACGTGCGGGTGTCGCCCCGTCAACTTGTCGCGAACCGCATCGGCAATAGTCGCGAACGAGAACAACTCTTCTTCGTCGCCCAGTTCGGCGTGAAAGACGACTTGGAACAACAAGTCCCCCAGTTCCTCTTCAACGTGGGCGGCCGTTTGCGCACTGACCTGACCGCTCGACTCTTCACGAACGAAGGCCTCGAGGGCGTCCATTACTTCGTAGGACTCTTCCAGCAGGTGCCTGGTGAGTGAGGCGTGGGTCTGTTCTTGGTCCCAGGGGCACTCGCGACGCAGTGTTTGCATGAAGGACACCAGATCGTCCATGGCCTCACCCGCCGTGCGTAGTCCCCCAACCCACAACGACGTCAAGTGATCAGCCTGGCTGAAGGACGACAAGTCTTGGGACGCGAGGTCAACAATCTGAGCGTCGTCCATGCCCACGTGGTGCAGGACCGTCACCGTTACGTCTCGCGGGAGGCGGTCAGCCACGGTGGCGAGGACTTCGGGTGAATAAGCCTGGAGCAGGAGCAGTGGCCCCGGACCGCGCAAGGGCTCGGTGGAACCCAAGCAGTCGAGGACGCGTACGCCGGCAGCCATTGGGTCAACGCCGAGGGCGGTGCAGGCCACATCAATGACCGATACCGCGGGTTCGAGACGCACTTCCACCTCTGGTCGGGCCAGCAGCAGTTCGACGGTGTGCTCGGCGACGACGGGAGAACCAGGCACGGCGTAGACCACTTCACCCGTTGGTGACGAGACCGCGAGCGCTACGAGGTCATCAACAATGCGCTCGTAGAGCTCATCGAATGACGTGGCTGCGTCGTACCACTCGTCGTAGCTCGCAACGTTCGAAAATCGTTCGGCACTGGGGTGCACTCGAGTCCGCAAGCGAGCGACCGGTGCAGTCTCGAGCAACGAAACTGTTTGCAGTGTGAGGTGCGCGGGATTCCCCGGACCTAGGCCAATGACGCGAACAACGGGGCTCACGACGCCGTGACGGCGTTGGCGGCCTGGGTGGCACCAGTGACGTTCTTAATCGACGGCGACGCTGGTGCGAAGACCTCCGGGCCAGTGGTCGAAGAGAGTCCCCACTGTCCGAAGGCTGGATCAACGGCGATCGCTGCTCGGTACAAGATGTCCTCCGTGACGTTGTTCGCGCCCGAAGCGTTCTGTGCGCGCACGTCGGAGAGCACCTGCGACTTTGCTTCGGCGTAGGTCGAAGGGATGCGCTTGGTGATGGCTACGTAAAGCGCTTCATCACCACCTTGGAAACTCACAATCTGTGGTGTCGTTGGGAACTTGTTAAGGCCAGTTGTCCCAACGTCTTGACGAACTGCCGCGTACGCCGACGACGACGGACCGTAGCAGCCGTAGACGCCGCCGGCCGATCCTGACGGGTCAATAGAGAAGGCCTTGGCGAGTTGTGCCACGGTGGCGCCGGTGGCCTGAGCCTTGGCGAAGTCCGACATCTTGGCTGGTGGCACCACGGCAATGCTGACACAGACCTTGTCGTAGGAACTCTTGTGCGCCTGGTAGTACTTCTCCAGAGACGGCGTCGTCAGCGGCAGAGTTATTTGGACTTTCGACAGCAAGTAGAGCGACGCGGCTTGGGAGGAAATCTCTGCGGCGCGCATCTCCTTGGGCATTTCAGCCAGGGCCTCAGACGAAGGTCCGTTGCAGGTCAGGCTGTTGCTCGCCGCGGCAGCCGTCAGTTCATTCTCCAGTGAGGTGGTGGCCTTCGCGAGGTCACTCGCACTCGGCGTGTACCCAAAGTTTTTCTTCACGTACTGCGAAATCGCTACGCCCTGCACACGAAGGTTGACCCACTGGGCGGCCGAGGCGGCGTTGAACGCGGTCGCGTTGTCGAGGGAATCGAAGGTGTAGTTAATCCCCTTCATGTAGCAGTTGAGTACTGGTTGCGTGGAGAGTGCCGTCAGTTCGTTGCGTAGGGTCTGGGCCTTCACGACCTGAGTGTTCACGTCAACACCACTACCAATGCCGCTGGTGCCGTACACCCAGGCACCGAGAAGAGCAAGGACAAAGAGAATGGTCAGTCTGCGCATGCTTCAATGCTACCGACTACCTTCTCGGCGTCGGACCTAGGCAGTGACGTCGTTCAGTAGTTCGAGCAAGGCTCGCGGTGTCGTTCGGTCCGTCGTGGTCTCGAGACGTAGTTCCTTGGTGGCTTCGTCGTAGGCCCGGGAACCATAACTGCGACGTAGCCGCATCTGCTGGGACAGCGTGAGGTCGAGCGACGAAATCTTGACGAGTGGCTTGGAACGAACCCCCACCTTCGCGGGCAACACCACAATCGAGGTGACACCACACGCCACTGCGGCCAAACGAAGTTCACTGAGTTCCAAGAGGCCCTGCGCTTCGGGTGGCAACGCGCCGTAGCGGTCCGCCCACTCGAGCGCGAGGTCGCTGAGTTCCTCACTGGAGGTGACTTGGGCCAAGCGACGGTACGCCTCGAGACGAGCGTCATCGGCTTCGACGTAGAGCTTGGGCAAGTGCGCCTCACCCGGAACGTCAATCGTGATGGGCTCGACGTCGGGCACGCTGAAGCCCTTGGCGTCAGCAACGGCCTCGGCGACCAGTTGCAAGTAGAGGTCGTAGCCCACGGCCGCAACCGGACCCGACTGGTCATGGCCGAGCAAGTTTCCGGCGCCACGAATTTCGAGGTCTCGCATGGCAATCTTGAAACCGCTTCCGAGGGCAGTGTTATCGCCAATCGTGCGAAGTCGTTCGTAGGCCGTTTCGGAGAGCACTTTGTCCGATGGGTGGAAGAGGTAGGCGTAGGCGCGCTGACCACTTCGCCCCACTCGCCCCCGAAGCTGGTGCAACTGACCGAGGCCCAGGCGTTCGGCCCGGTCCACAATCATGGTGTTCACCGACGGGAGGTCAATGCCCGACTCGACGATGGTCGTACACACCAGGACGTCGAAGCGACGCTCCCAGAAGTCGACCATGATGCGTTCGAGCGTTCCTTCGTCCATCTGACCATGGGCGACCGCGATGCGAGCGTCGGGCACGAGCTGTCCAATGCGCTGGGCTACTTGATCAATGTCGGAGACGCGATTATGCACGAAGAACACTTGTCCTTCACGTAACAGTTCACGTCGAATTGCTTCCACGACGGCGGGCTCGTTGTACTCGCCCACGTGCGTGAGAATCGGTCGACGATCAGCCGGAGGTGTCGTCACCATGGAGAGATCACGAATACCGGCGAAGGCCATCTCTAAGGTGCGTGGAATGGGGCTCGCACTGAGGGTGAGGACGTCAACACCCACCGAGCGCTGCTTGATGGCTTCCTTGTGCGTCACACCGAAGCGCTGTTCTTCGTCAACCACCAGCAGACCAAGGTCCTTGAACTGCACGGACTCCGAGAGCAGTCGGTGCGTTCCTACGACAACGTCGATTGAGCCATCTTTAAGTCCCGCCAACGTCGTCTTCACGTCGGCGTCGTCAACGAACCGACTGAGCAGCGCCACCTTCACCGGGAAGCCGGCGAAGCGCTCGGTGATGGTCGCAAAGTGTTGACTCGCGAGCAATGTGGTGGGCACCAAAACGGCGGCCTGCTTGTTGTCCTGCACGGCCTTGAAGACCGCGCGCACGGCAATTTCCGTCTTACCGAACCCCACGTCCGCACAGACCAGTCGGTCCATAGGCCGAGGAAGTTCCATGTCGGCCTTGATGTCAGCCACGGCTTGGGCCTGGTCCGCGGTGAGCGGGTAAGGAAAGAGGTCTTCCATTTCGCGTTGCCACGCGGTGTCGGGCGAGAAGGCGTGACCCTGGGCGTTGGCGCGCTGACGGTAGAGGTCGACGAGTTCTTGGGCCACGAGGAAGGCGGCGGCACGCGCCTTCGCCCGCGTCTTTTGCCACTCCGCTCCACCCATGCGCGACAGGCTCGGGGCGTCACCGCCGGAGTACGGGGTGAGGGCGTCAATCTGTTCGGTCGGCCAGTAACTGCGGCCGTCCTTGAACTCAAGAATTAAGTAGTCACGCGTGGTGCCATTGATAGCGCGGGTTGTCGTGCCTGAGAACTTCGCCACGCCGTGCTGACGGTGCACCACGTAACTACCAATGGCCAGGTCGTCAAAGAACCCGTCAACGTTTCGACTGCGTGTTCGAGCCGCCCGGTGCACGGCGCGACGACCAGTGAGGTCGGCTTCAGACCACACGACGATCTCAGGATCACTTAGTGAGAAACCGGCCGGCAGATCGCTTTCGAGCACGCTGAGGCGAACGTCCAGTACCTTCGAAGGATCAGTCGTAACGTCGAGTCCTTCACCCCGTAGTTGTTCGGCCATGCGACCAACACCGGCGGGGTTCGAGGTGAGAATGATGCCCCGGCCCTTTGGTCCCCATCCGCGTACGTGCGCCGCAATGCGCGCAGCGTCACCTTGGACGGGAGGTGGCGAGGTGAGTACTACTCCTGATGTGCTGAGGCTCGGACGAAGCACAATGCCTTCACGCCCTCCGACGGCCTCTTCATACGTGCGGTGCAACAGGGGAATCTCTTCGGTGGCCTTCCACGTAGTGGCGACCGCGGACGTCAGTTCGCGTTCCTCGTCGAGCAGGTCGGCCACGCGGTGCGCCACACGCTCCGGCTCAATAACGAGACACGTTGCGCCGGGCACTTCATCAAGCAACGTGGCGGGGTTCTCACTAAAGAGCCCCATCCAGCCTTCCATGCCGTCAAACAGTTGTCCGGAGGCAATGCGGTCAAAGATCTCACGACCCCACGCGTGCGACGACACCATGGCTTCACTCCGCGCGCGCGACGCCGCTGATGGGATCCACTCACGTACCGGGGCCACGACCCCACGGTCACAGTCGTGCAGCGAGCGCTGGTTGGCAATATCGAATGCGGTGAGACGGTCAATCTCGTCGCCGAAAAAGTCGATACGAAGCGGCTCATTAGTCTGAGCGGGCCAGACGTCAACGATGCCACCGCGCACGGCGAACTCGCCGCGGTGTTCTACTAAGTTTTCGCGGCGGTAACCGTAGTGACCGAGCGTCGCTATGAAGTCATCGCGGTTGAGTTCGATGCCCTTCGCAATGACGATCGGTGCACTGGCCTCTTCGGGCGAAAGAATTTGCGTAATGGAACGAGCCGACGTCACCACCACGCGTGGACGCTGGCCGTGGCTAAGCCTCCAGCGCAACAGCGCACGCTCGGCCATGACCTGACTGTCGGGACTCACTCGCTCGAGCGGGTGGGTATCCCAGCCGGGCCAGAGGGCCACTTCTTGTTCGGCGCCGAGCAGCGACTGCACTGCCTGCACCAACTGCTCCGCCTCTGATGAGGTGGCGACTACGACGACCAGGAACTCGTGCTCCAGTGCGTACGAAGCAGTGAAGAGCGCGTTGGCGTAGCTACTCGGGGTGAAGCCGTCACTGGCGCCCGCCACTCGAATGCTGGGCGCAATGAGGTCCAGTACGCGCCGTAGTCCGCTGGCACTCACGAGGCGTTGACCCGACGCTGCGCTTCTTCGAAGTCGTAGTCGAGCAGCAACTCGAGCGCATCACAAGCTCGAGCGACGTCCTGTTGCAGCGCTTCTTTACGAGCGCCCGTCGGACGTCGAAGCACCCAATCGGTGACCTGCTCCTTGGTGGCGGGTCGGCCTATGCCAATACGGAGTCGGCCAAAGTCCTGGGTGCTAAGCGCTGAAGCGATGGAGCGCAGTCCGTTATGCCCGGCCAGCCCTCCCCCGTGCTTGAACTGCAGGCGACCGGGTTCGAGATCGAGTTCGTCGTGCGCCACAATCAGGTGACTGAGGTCACTCAGGGAACTGCGCTTCAGCAGCGGTGGGAGTGCGGCGCCCGATTCGTTCATGTACGTCGTGGGGACGGCGAGCGTGACGGGACCGCGAGGTGTAGGGACAGTGGCGCTTACTGCCCGCTGGCGGCTTTCGAGCTTGAGAGTTCCGCCACGTCGTGCGACGAGGAGACGAACGGCGTCACCACCAACGTTGTGGCGTGAACCTTCATACTCACTGCCGGGATTAGCGAGCCCCACGATAACGAGGACACTCGGTGTTCCTCGGCGGTCTGTCTCTTTCGAGCGCCTCAGCGCCACGAGAATTAGGCCGAAGCGTCGGCGCCCTGACCAGAAGTCTTGGCAGCACGACCAGCGCGGCTGGTAACCACAGCGATGTGTGGGTCTCCGGCGGGTGAAACACCGGCGGGCATTGGAACTTCTTCCACGCGGATTGATCCACCTGGCTTCAGAGGGCTGATGTCGACGTTGATGTGCGTTGGGATGTCCGAAGGACGGGCACTCACGGCAATCGAGAAGAGCTGCTGGTCAACTTCGTAGTCAGCGTGACGAACTTCAACCGCGTCACCAATGAGGTGTACTGGTACTTCGGCCACGACTGGCTTGTTGGGGTCTACGACCTGGAAGTCAATGTGAGCAACGGTGCCGCGAACGGGGTGACGCTGAATCTCACGTGCCAGAACAGTGAAGGACTTGCCGTCAGCCTGCAGTTCAATCAACTGGTTGAGGCCCTGCTCGCCGGAGACGGCAGTACGGAACTCCTTGGCGTTCACGGCAACTGGCAAAGCGGTAACGCCCTCGCCGTACACCACAGCAGGAATTGATCCAGCCAAGCGCAAGCGGCGTGAGTTGCGAGTGCCCTGTGGGCGGCTTGTCGACGCAGTAAGCGTTACTTGTGACATGAATACTCCTCTAAACGAATGGCTGGACGGCCCAAAAGCGGGTCTCGCACAGGATTGCCAGTCTAGCCCCTGGAGGGCTAGGACCAAAAACAGTTACAGCAGGTTCTCGCCGCCGAAGATGTCCGAAACGGAATTGTCTTCAAAAATGGCGGAAATGGCGTTGGCCACAATGCTCGAAACCGAGAGAATTTCAAGCTTTTCGAAGCGCCGTTCGGCCGGCAGTGGCAGGGTGTCGGTAACAATCACTCGGCTCACGGGGGCGTTAAAGAGGCGCTCCACGGCGGGTGGCGAGAAGACTGCGTGGGTCGCCATGACCCAAATCTCCTCCGCGCCGTACTCCTTCAAGAGGTCGCACGAGGCCACGATGGTGCCGGCGGTGTCGATCATGTCGTCGATGATGACGCAGTGTCGTCCCTTCACGTCACCAATGATGTGACGAGCTTCGGCGACGTTCTTCGTTCCCCGAGGACGCGTCTTGTGCACGAGTGCCAGGTCGCATCCGAGGTGCTGGGCGTAGCGCTCAGCAGCCTTCACGCGACCAGCGTCAGGAGCCACCACAACCAGGTTGTTGGGGTCAGCGTGTTCCTTGAGGTAGTCCTCCAACACGGGGGCGGCCACGAGGTGGTCGACCGGGATGTCAAAGAAGCCCTGGATCTGACCCGAGTGGAAGTCCACCGACAACACGCGCGTAGCGCCGGCGGTCTGGAGCATGTCGGCGACCAGCTTGGCGGTGATTGGTTCACGTCCGGCGGACTTGCGGTCCTGGCGGGCGTAGCCGTAGTTCGGGATAACCGCAGTGATGCTCTTGGCTGATGCGCGCTTAGCGGCGTCAATCATGATGAGTTGTTCCATCACTGCATCGTTCACGGGTGATGCGTGGGTCTGCACGATAAAGACGTGTGCGCCACGAATCGACTGATCGTAACGGCAGTGAATTTCGCCGTTAGCGAACTCCACCACATTTGCTTCACTCAACTCCACGCCGAGCTTGTCAGCAATGTTGTGAGCGAGTTCCGGGTGCGTACGTCCCGAAACGATTACCAGTCGGCGTTTAGCGAGTGACTCCACCCCGCCAGCGTACAAGGTTACGGGGACGTGAAAATTACGGTCGCGACTGAAACGAGTCGACCGTCTCGCCGTCCTCTACTCGTGCACCCTCACCCAGGACCACGAACGAACTCACTCGGGAGTCTTTGCCAACAGCAGCCCGCGTGGCCACCACTCCCCCGACCTGGGCGTTCGCACCCACCGACACGTCAGTGAGCAGGGCGTTGGGGCCAATGGTCGCCCCTTGGTCAATGGTGCATCTCCCCTTCAGTATCGTGCCCGGCAAGAGCGTGACGTCGGACTGAAGAATGACGTCGGCGTCAATGTAGGTCTGGGCGGGGTCCCACATCGTGACGCCTCGCTGCATCCATTTTTCATTGATCCGTTGGCGAAGAATCTGCTCGGCCTGGGCCAATTGCAGGCGGTCATTGACGCCAGCCGCTTCTGAAGCGTCGGGCAGCACAAACGCCTGAACGTCGTGACCGGCGTCACGCAGGACCGACACGAGGTCGGTGAGGTAGTACTCGTTCTGCGCATTCTGTCGGTCAACGCGTCGAAGGGCTGGGCCGAGGAGGCTTTGACGTACCACCATGATTGAGGTATTGATTTCGGCAATGGCCCGCTGCTCAGGAGTGGCGTCTCGTTCCTCGACGATTCCCATCACTGCGTCATTTTTGCCCCGCACAATGCGGCCGTACCCAGTGGGCGCTTCGACAATGGCAGTAAGTACGGTCAGTGCCGCGTTCGATGCCTCGTGGCATTCGAGAAGTGCGGTGAGCGTGCTGTGTCGCAGCAGCGGAGTGTCGCCGGGCACGATCAGGACGTTGCCGTCAGTGGCCCCGATTTCGGCCTCGATCAGCGGCAGTGCCACTGAAACAGCGTGGCCCGTCCCCAGTTGTTCGCGTTGCTCAGCAAAAACCAAGTGACCGTCGGTACGGGCCCGGTCGCTCAGTGACTTTTCCACCCAGGTAGCACCGTGCCCAACTACCACCACCGTCGACTTAACGGTCTCGAGGGCGGCGGCGTCCAGAACGTACGACACCATTGGGCGACCACAGAGGTGGTGCAGTGGCTTGGGGCGCGCCGATTTCATTCGGGTGCCCTCTCCGGCCGCCAGGACCACGACGCAAGTAGCTCTCTTCACACCACCATCTCTAGCATTTCTCTTCTACGATTCGGTACGTGAGTGATTTCAACTACGACGAATTCTCAATGTTCCACGAGAACCTCAGTGAGTGGGGACTCGACCGAACGATTCCCAAGGTTCGCCGATTTCACTGCAGTGTCGATGGCCTTCGACAACTGAGCGGACTGCAGTGGGGGACGTCAACACCCGAGCTCAGCCTGGTGCACGGAGGGGCGCAGAATGCCCACACCTTTGACACCGTGGCTCTGGCGCTCGAGCGACCACTCCTCGCCATTGATCTTCCCGGCCACGGCCACTCGGACCCCTCGCCCTACCCGGCGAGTGCCGTGACCCATCACGCTGACGACGTCGCTGAGGTCCTTCGTCAGATGACCGTGCCACCTCGACCGCTCGTTGGCATGTCGCTCGGAGGACTCACGTCACTCGTGCTCAGTCACCGGTACCCCGAACTCGTCTCCTCACTCATGCTCATCGACATCACACCGGGAGTGAATCCCGAAAAGGCGCAACACATCACGGCCTTCGTCAACGGTCCGAAGGATTTTGGTGACTTCAACGAACTCTTGCAGCGCACAATCGCCCACAACCCCACGAGGTCAGAGTCGTCACTACGCCGCGGCATCCTGCACAATGCTCTGCAGCGTCCCGACGGAACGTGGGTCTGGCGTCACCAGCAACACGGTCAACCTGCACTGGAAGCACCGGACAACGGTGACTTGTGGCAACTATTGGGTGAACTCTCCATGCCCGTCACGCTCATCCGAGCAATGGGGCCCGGTTCAGTAGTTGATGATGAGGACGAGGCCGAGTTTCGCAGGCGACTCCCCGAGGCTCGTATTGTCCACGTCACCAACAGTGGCCACTCAGTGCAGGGCGACCAGCCGCTCGAACTAGCGGCCCTCATTGAGCGTTTCTGCTTCGATTAATGGCTCGCGGGGGAGGGCTCGAACCTCCAACATACGGATTCAAAGTCCGTTGTTCTGCCAATTGAACTACCCGCGACTGCACGTCTGGCACAATCTTCAGAGATTCTTAACGAATGCCTGTAAAGAGTTAATACCAACCAACAACACTAGAGGCTGGAAAGACCGTAAAGAGAAAGACCACGTGTGACTAGTCCCGCTGCCCCAAATTCATTCATTGCCATCGTTGATGATGACGCAGCTATCCGCACGTCCCTGGGCCGTGCTCTACGCATGGAGGACTACGACGTCGAACTCTACGAAGACGGCCAAAGCGCCCTTCGCGCCTTTCAGTTGCGTGCACCTGACGCAATCATTCTTGACCTACAACTCCCCGACATCGATGGCCTCGAAGTGTGCCGTCGCATTCGCCGCTCGGGAGACGCCACGCCGATTCTGATGCTCACGGCTCGCGACGCCGTCAATGACCGCGTTGAGGGCCTCGACGTTGGTGCCGATGACTACTTGGTAAAACCATTTGACCTCGCTGAACTACTCGCCCGCCTGCGCGTTCTCCTTCGCCGTCGACCCACGGTCGAAGGAGACACTCAGTCACTGCGCTTTGAAGACCTCTCGCTCAACCCCCAAACCCGCGAAGTGCGACGCGGTGATCGGCGAATCGAGCTCACCAAGATTGAGTTTGACTTACTCGAACTCTTCTTACAGAACCCCCGTCAGGTACTGACTCGCGACCAGATTCTGGACCTCGTGTGGGGCTACCACTTTGATTCGGGCACCAATTCGCTGGCTGTGTACATTGGCTACCTACGTCGCAAGCTCGAAGAAGGCAACGAGCAGCGCCTTATCCAGACAATCCGCGGTGTCGGTTACGCCCTTCGCACATCGTGACCTTCCGGTCCCGCGTCATCTTCGCCACAGTCGTGGCGGCCGCTCTGGCGGTCGTCATTGCGTGCTCGGCCTCATTCCTCACAACGAGGAATGCCCTCTTGAGCTCTGTTGACTCCTCACTGCTGCAGCAGGCGCACCATCCGCTGAACCCGGGCAATGACAATGACGACTCAACCTTCACTGGTTCCTTCGTCGAAATTGTTCTGGCGAACGGCACCACAATCCCCCAGTCGTCGGTTCCCGTTGACCAAGTAGTGCGCAGTGTTGCTGAAGGTAAGTCGCCGCAGCTACTTCGCACGGTTGAGTTCGACCATCAGAACTTCCGGGAACTCATTGTGCCCCTCCCGGTCAACAGCATTATCAATGCCCCGGGTGGTTCCTACATTGTGAACACCACGTCGGCGGAACTCTTCGTCGTTGACATCACGGGTCAGGTCCACGAACTGAAGAACCTCATTCGTACGCTCTTGGCGGTAGCAATCGGCGCACTCCTATTCGCGTTGATGCTCGGCATCTTCTTGGCACGTCAAGCTCTGCGTCCGCTCGTTGACGTGACCAACGAAATTGAAAGCATCGCCACCATCCAAGACATGTCACATCGACTGGATCAAACGGGTGTCGATGAACTCGGGCGGCTACGAAGGGTCTTCAATCGCTTGCTCGGAACGGTTGAGGACTCCCAGCTCCTCCAGCGTCAACTCGTCATGGACGCCAGCCATGAACTGCGAACTCCCCTGACGTCACTACGCACGAATGCTCAAATTTTGTCGAAGTACCACCACCTGAGTGAAGACGACATGGCCCAAATCACCATGGACGTCACTGCCCAGGTTGACGAACTCGCCGCCCTCGTGGGCGACCTCGGTGAACTCGCTCGTGGTGAACGTTCAGAAGGTGAAGTCGTTGAACTTCGACTCGATGAGTGCGTCGAAGAGGTGATTGACACCGCGCGCACGTACGCCCGCATCAAGGACATCACGATCACCACTGATCTCGCTCCATCAACCATCAAGGGGCGTCGCGACCGCCTCGATCGGGCTGTCTCAAACCTTCTGACCAACGCCATTAAATTCAGCCCCGTTGGTGGTGAGGTGAAGGTCACGAGTGCCGCTGGTCGCGTCACGGTGTCGGACTCAGGTCCTGGCGTTGATGAAGAAGACAGACCATTTATCTTCGACCGTTTCTACCGATCCCCATCGGCTCGAGCACTCCCCGGATCAGGGCTGGGCCTCGCCATCGTCGCCCAGGTGGCGGCGGAGTTTTCGGGAACTATTTCGGTGGGACGTGACGAACTTCTCGGTGGCGCCCTCTTCACCTTGTCACTGCCACCGGTCACCGAATAAAGCACATTCTGCAGAACTTCTTAGGAAGTTGCGATGCGGGCCTTAGGTCGGGCAATCAGACTTGATGTCATTATGAAAACGCCTACTCGCACCAACAAAGACCGGGACCGGCGCTTTCGCCGATTGAAGCAAGCCACCCGCGCCACCTTCATTGGCTCGGGAGCCGCCACCGTGGCACTCGTGACCTACACCGCATCCACCGCCCACGCCGTCACGTACACAACAACGACCGTTCCGACCACGGTGCCGGTGACGTCGACAACCACGCCACCCACCACCGCACCAACGACAACGACAACCGCGCCGAGTCAGTCTTCATCGGGCGCCCACACCACCCCGACCACCGCTGCCCCCACGACGACAACGACCCGGTACGTTCCACCTACCACTGCCCCAACAACCACCACCACAACATGCGTCTCGGGTCCCTCCGGACACATCTTGTGCAACTGAGTTCATGAACTTCACCACCTGGGGAATGACGGGGTCGCTGACCGTCGAAAAACAGTCAGTGTTCTCGTTTGCTGAGGAACGCCTGTGGTACTGGATTAACGCCATTGACGCCACTTGTAACCGCTTCGACGAGCTGAGCGAAGCATCGAGAATCAACACTCGCACTTCGAACATCGTTACCTTGAGCCCACTCATGGAGCGCGTCATGGTGAAGGCGCTGTCCAACAGCGAACTAACCGGCGGCCTCTGTGACCCAACGGTACTTCCCTCACTCACGGCTCTGGGCTATGACCGTGACTACGACCTCATCAAGGACCGTTCTGAGTTCGCTGAAGATGCTCATGTTCTGCCCGTGGGTGCCCACCAGCTCGTTCTCGACCGGTCGGCGCACACGTTGACGCTTCCCGCCGGTTGTCAGTTGGACCTTGGCGCAACCGCCAAAGCCTTAACGACTGACCTCGTTGCTGACGACGTCATGAACGCCTCGGGCGTCGTGGTGGAAATTGGCGGCGACGTCTCACTTCGAGGCCGCGGTGCTGAGGGTCCGTGGGTGGTCAGTATTGCCGAGGATCTCCGTCCAACGGGCACTGAACCACGGATCACCTTTACGAACGGTGGCGTGGCAACGTCCTCGAGCGTTGTTCGTACGTGGAAGAACGGCCAGCGCAACTACAACCACATCATTGATCCCCGCACGGGTCTCTGCGCCTCGTCGCTCTACGCCACCGCCACCGTCAGCGCCCAAGACTGTGCGACCGCCAACGCTTTTGCGACGGCGGCCCTGCTCTGGGGTGACGAGGCCGGCTACCACATTGCTCAGGCCGGTTGGTCGGCCCGATTGGTGCGCCACGATGGCACTGTTGACTACGTGGGCGGTTGGCCACACGACCGAAAGGCCAGCGCATGATTGCACTCACTTCCCCGTACTTCTGGTACACAACAAGGGCCACGGGCCTCGTATCACTCGTCCTCTTCACGGGCGTCGTGACGTTGGGCATGCTGGTCGCGAACCGAGCTGGTGGTGACACCATTGGTCGCTTCGAATTCAATGAACTCCACCGCTCGCTCTCGATGGTAGCCATGGTGTTTCTGGTACTTCACATTGTTACGACTGTGGTTGACTCGTACGTTCCGACCGGTCCTATTTCCGCCTTCATTCCGCTGACGTCGTCGTACAAGACGTGGCAAATCAGCCTGGGTGCTGTTGGCTTTGACCTCATGCTCGCCGTCTGGGCCTCGAGTCTGCTCAAGTTGCGCATGAAGAATCAGACCTGGCGGGCCATCCACTGGTTGAGTTGGATCTCCTTTGCCAGTGCCCTCCTGCACACCTACGTCACCGGCACCGACGCACGACACGGCTACGGCTTCATCATCGTGTTGAGTTGTCTCGCCACGGTGCTTTGCACGCTGGCGTGGCGCATTCTCTACCGCCCCGCCCGAGCCGGTGGTCGCACCGCACTCTCTCCCCTGCGCACGAAGAACGCGAAGCGGAGTTCACCATGAACGGCAACGAACTACCCCGTCTCCTACAGACATCCTCTCGCAGTCGGATGACACTGCGTGAATTTGAGACCCTCTTTGCCCGCACCCAAGCCTCAGACGCCTGGGTGGAGCTCCAGCATTCGGGTCTTACGGGACGCGGCGGCGCGGGCTTCGAAACCGCTCGCAAGGTTGAACTGATCCGGTCCCAGCACGGCCATCGTCGCATCATGGTTGTCAACTGCATGGAGGGTGAACCCGCTTCGCACAAGGACCGCACGCTGGCGTCACTCAATCCCCACCTCATCATTGATGGGGCTCTCGCCCTCGCCTCGATGATTAAGGCTCAGAAGGTTCTCATCTGCGTTGCTCGCGACTGGGAATCAACTATTGAGTCCTTCCGAGCTGCCCTCGCTGAGCGCCGTGCATCGCCCGTCACGATTGACATCATGACGCCTCCCGGTCGCTACGTCGCCGGTGAGGAGTCAGCACTCATCCACTGGCTGAACGACTTTGAGTCGCTCCCCCAGTACCGCATGAAGAGGCCGTACGTTCCCCACATTGGTCGCAGCGTCGCCATGGTCGACAACGCCGAGACTTGTGCCAACGTGTCACTCATTGCACGCTTCGGAGCTGGCTGGTTCCGCTCGCTCGGCACGACCGCCAGCCCTGGAACGCAACTTGTTTCAGTGACCGGAGCGGTAGCGCGTCCCGTCGTGCTCGAAGTTGCTCTCGGTACACCGCTTCGCACGATTCTGCAGTCCGCGAACGCCGATCCGGACCCCCAGGCGGTTCTCCTCGGTGGCTACGGCGGTACCTTCATAGGCGCTCAGCACTTGGACGTTCCCTACGCCAGTGAATCCGTCAGTCAGATTGGAGCCACTATTGGACCGGGCATCATTGTGCTCCTTCCGAAGAAGTCGTGTGGTCTCGCTGAGACCACACGCATTGTGAGCTGGATGGCCAACGAGAGCGCCCGTCAGTGTGGACCGTGCGCCTTTGGACTCCCCGCACTTCGTGACGACCTCAGCGAACTCGCCTACGGTACCCGTCAACTACAGAACGTACTTGAGCGTCTAAAGCTTCGTTGTGGCGAAGTCGAAGGTCGCGGCGCGTGCAAGCACCCCGACGGCGTTGTTCGACTCGTTCGAAGCGCCCTCACCGTCTTTGAAGCCGACATTCGAGCCCACGTAGCTGGCCGCCCCTGTGGCCACGCTCGCCAGTCTCAGCGATACGCGACCGTGCCTCGCCTCGAGAATGAAAGTGAGTTGGTATGGGAATAATTCGCCGCCGCACCGGAACGTTCGTGATTCACGTCGACCCCATTGCCTGTGACGGTTTTGGTCACTGCCACGAACTGGCACCTGAACTCATTTCCCTGGATGAATGGGGCTACCCCATTGTTCCGAAGGAAACTCCCCTTAGTGACCACGGAGCCCTCGAGAGCGCCCACTACGCCGAACGCGGCTGTCCGCGTCAGGCGCTGCGTATCGAGCGCCGCCCGACGCTCTAGTTACGACGCTTTGATCAACTCAATTCGATTGCCGACGCAGTCGTTAATGTGACACCGAGTAGTCCCCGGAATCTCATCACTCGGGGTGATCGTTACCCCCGCCGCTCGCAGCTGGTCGAGCACTTCGTCGTAGTTGCTCACCACAAATGCCGGGTGCGCCTTCTTGGCGGGACGAAAGTCGGGGTCAACGCCAACGTGGAGCTGGGTTGCACCCTTCTGGTACCAGCGCCCACCCCGCTGGGCGAGCAGCGCCGGCTTCGCAACAATGCGGAATCCCAAGAGGTCGACGTAAAAGGCATCGCACTGTTCTTCGGCACCGGCGGGAATAGCGAGTTGCACGTGGTCAAGTTGCCAATCACCCATATATTTCCCCGCTTTTGAGTCGTCCGTCTGAAATCTAGTAGTGTTCACAGAGCCATGGGATCATTAATTAAGAAGCGCCGTAAGCGCATGCGCAAGAAGAAGCACAAGAAGATGCTGAAGCGGACTCGCCACCAGCGTCGCGCTGCTGGTAAATAGTCTTTACTTCGCCTATCTCGGCGAAGTGACTGTCTGAATCAACTGCATAGTGCCATCGGGACCAACCACGTCCCAAGACTGTTTTCCACTCTCCACGTGTCCTTCAATGAACATTGTTGAGCCGGATCCAGCAAGTACTACCTCACACCCAAATTCGGCTCGTAGCCAGTCCAGGGTCGTCCCCACGCGTGGTTCCACCACTCGGGCCGCCGCTTCGAGGTGATTTCGCCCCTCACAGGACACACCGTCGTCACGCAACATGTCGTAGACCGTGTAACAATCGGCCGTATTGACTGAAAAGGGTGGCGTAATGAGCGTCACCAAACGCTCCTCGTAGCCGAGTGGGGTCAGTTTCTCCCCCACCCCTTCAACGAGAGCTCGGCCGCCGAGCTGGCAAAACGGAACGTCGCCGCCCAGCGTTAGGGCTTGGGCATCAGACACCCCACCCGCCCATCGAAGTATGGCTCCAGCGTCCGCACTTCCGCCGCCGAGTCCTCCGCCCAAGGGGATGCGCTTGAGGAGTGTTACCCCGGCCTTCCGCCCCACCATACGGAGCGCTCGATTAATTAAGTTGGAGTCATCAACCTCAACCGGCACGGAGCCAGTGGCGAGGCGAAGGTAGTCCTCGTTTTTCTCAACGACCAGCTCGTCAGCCAGGTCGACCGTGAGCATCTCGCTCCTGAGTTCGTGGTAGCCGTTTTCGCGCGTTCCGGTGATCTCAAGGAACCACGTGAGTTTGGCCGGAGCGAGAAGAACGGTCACTTACTCGACGCTAGTTGAGCGAACTCCTCGAGCGTCAGTTCTTCGGGTCGCCGGGTCTCGGCAATACCGGCACGTTCAAACACACCTTCGGTTGCCCACCCGGCGAGCGAGCGACGCAACATCTTGCGGCGCTGCGCAAAGGCGGTGCGAATAACGTCGAAGAGCTCTGCTTCAGAGACGCGTTCGGGAGCAACGGCCACCGAGTCGAGTCGCGTAATGGAAACGAGTGCGGAGTCCACATTGGGTCGAGGCACGAAGACCGACGGCCCCACCTTGCCAACGACTTTGGCGGTCGCGAAGTACTGGACGCGAAGTGACGCGGCGCCGTAGGCCTCGTCGCCAGCGTGCGCCGCAAAGCGCTCACCGACTTCCTTCTGCACCATGACCAACATGCGCTTGATGAGCGGTTGGGTCTCGAGCAAGTGCAGCACCAGTGGCGTCGCGACGTTGTAGGGCAGGTTGGCCACAACCGTGCACTCGCGGCCACCAAGAATCTCTTCGTAGTTTGCCGTTAGTGCATCGGCGTGGTGCACAATGACCCCGTGGGGCGACACCACTGAACGCAAGGGTTCAAGGAGGTAGCGGTCAATCTCAATCGCCTGTACTTCGGCTCCCGTTTCGACCAGAGCCAGCGTCAACGAACCCAGACCTGGGCCGATTTCCAGGACCACGTCACCACTGCCGACGTCGGCCAGACGAGCAATGCGACGCACCGTATTGGGGTCAACGACGAAGTTTTGTCCGAGGGCCCGCGACGGCTTCAGACCGTGCGTTTCCAGCAGAGCAACGAGGTCGGTACGGGTGTGGGTCACCAGGAGACTTTAACTCGCACGACACCCTTACCTAAGGGAGAGAGTTCGGCGAACTGTGTTTCCGAGAGATCAATGACGCGGTCGCCTTGAGCTGCTTCGTGGTCAGTGACGAGACAACTGAGTTTGCGACCGGTACGTAGATTCTCGACGACGACTCGCGTTCCCATGGGCAAGTACGAGGCGGCACACTGACCGGGGATGTAGGAGTACCACGTGGCCACACCAATACGGAACTTAGGGTGCACCACTTTTTTCTTGACTGTCGTGGTGGTGACCTTCACCGTCGTGGTCGTAGTTACCACCGTGGTGGTCGTTGTACTGCCGTCGACCGACGTCGTGGTGACGTCGCCAGTGCTCGTGGTTGTCGTTACCGGCACCGTGGTTGTGGTCGATGTCGTGGTGGTTGGGACTGGCTTGGGCTTGGGCTTCGGCGTGGGCTTGGCGATGGTCACCTTCAGTGAAATGTGTGCGTGCCACGCCACCAAGGTGCCGGCGTACGGGTACTGCCCAACGACACGGTTCCAGCGTGTGGTGTTGGCGCCGGGCCCACTCGTGGTGAAGTAGAAACCGTAGGCCTTCATGATCACGAAGGCTTGGGCCCGGTTGAGTCCGGTCATGTTGGGCATGGGCCGAGGTTGGTGTGACGGCGGGGTGCCCACGTCCAGGGTCACAATGAAGTTCCAAGGAACCAGAGTTCCGGGCACTGGGTGTTGGGCCAGGACGCGAGCCCAGGTGCCCTTCACGGCCCCCGGTCCGACGGTCTTGTAATAGAAAACGGTGGCTTCGGCTCGCGCCAGGGTCTCGGCGTGGTTGAGGCCCACGAAGTCTGGGACTCGGTGCGGGGCGTGCGACGGCGCGGCGCCCGCGGGTGCGGTCGTTGTCGTCACCAGTGGGCCTAGAGAGAGGCTCAACACGGTAAGAAGTAGCAGCCAATGACGCTTCATTGGCCGAGGCACTGCCTTCAGAACTCCACCCTCCGCCGGGATCAGGGACAAGTCAGCGACTTTCCGCCTTCAACGCTAGGCAACCGGGGTGGAAAAGGCAACTCCTTATTTAAAATACCTGGTGGTAGGCCTTTTATCGGGGCGGTAGTCGGAACAATCGTTGGGTGTTCGACGCAGTGGCGCTTCTCACCACTTCGGGGTCTTCTCCGCGCAATTCTGCGAGGAACTCCCCCACCAAGGTCACAAAAGCCGGCTCATTTGCCTTGCCCCGATGGGGAACGGGCGCCAAAAACGGGCTGTCCGTCTCCACGTGGAGTCGGTCGAGTGGCACGAGTCGAGCGGCCTCGCGCAGGGCTTCAGCGTTCTTGAAGGTCACAATGCCCGAGATGGAGATGTCACAACCGAACTCGAGGCACCCCTCAGCCTCCTCCGGGGTCCCCGTGAAGCAGTGGATAACCGTTCGCTCCGGCACGCCTTCGGACCTGAAGATGTCGAACAGGTCATCAAAGGCGTCACGAGCGTGAATGACGAGAGCCACGTCCAGTTCTTTCGCCAGAGCGATTTGCTCAACGAAGGCTTCGCGCTGGACGCTGCGGGGTGAGTGTTCGTAGTAGTAATCAAGTCCGCATTCACCAATTCCCACCAATTTGGGGTGTTTGGTGCGGGCCAGTTCGGCGATCGGTGCTACCCCATTGGGCGCATCGTGGGGGTGCAGACCCACCGTGGCGTAGAGTTCGACGCTACTTTCGAATGCCGTGAGGGCCAACGCCTCCTCCGACGTGGGCAGGTCGCAGCCAATAATCACAATCCGGTCAACACCAGCTCCGTAGGCGCGCTCCAGCGCCTCGGACATGGGAGCCACGACACGGTCATCCGAGAGGTACCGGTCCTGGAGGTGGGCGTGAGCGTCAGTCCACCCGGCCACTAGTCCGCCTTAATTCTCGGGAACAGTGGTTCGCCCTTCTCCACCGCGACGCCACCGGGGTAGAGACCCCACGAGGCGCTGTCAGCGAAGGCCGCGGACGTTGGTGTGCCGGGAAGTCCAATGCGGCGCCAGATCTCGTCACACACGGAGGGCATCGCTGGCGACGCGAGTACCGCAACAATGCGAATTGCCTCTAGGGCGTCGCCCATGACGGCGGCCACTTCGGGACCAGCGTCCATTTTCCACGGAGCGTTTTGCTCAAGGAAGGCGTTCGTGGCTCCAATAAGTCCCCACGTTGCTTCGAGTGCGGCCTGCGGAGCGAATCGTCCCCACGCTTCTTGGGCAGCACTCAGTGCTTTTTCCGCCTCTTCGCGAAGTGGTGAGTCAGAACGCGGTGCGGGGCCAACCCCGTCGCACTTGGACGCCACCACGGTGGCGACGCGTGACACCAGGTTGCCCAGGTTGTTGGCGAGGTC